>Ga0224523_1000958_pt1 | contig 13153 bp, 6 predicted proteins | sample CFST50metaG_FD_182732 | JGI IMG/M metagenome (GOLD analysis project Ga0224523, IMG submission 182732) | Peat soil microbial communities from Stordalen Mire, Sweden - C.F.S.T50 | ecosystem: Environmental > Terrestrial > Soil > Wetlands > Peat | place: Sweden: Norrbotten County, Stordalen Mire...
TAATCTGTAAATTAGCAAGAGGAGTTATAGTTCCAATACCAACATTATAAGGAGATATTGAAGACTCAAATACAGGAGCTTGTGTACATGTTGCATTAGCTCCGTTTGATTTCATCACATAATTCGCTGTTGCACATCCAACTGGGCCTGTAGGGCCTGTGGCACCTGCTGTTCCAGCGGGGCCTGTAGCTCCTGCTGTTCCGGCGGGACCTGTAGCTCCTGCAACTCCGGCGGGACCAGTAGCTCCTGCAACTCCAGCGGGGCCTGTGGCTCCTGCTGTTCCGGCGGGACCGGTAGCTCCTGCAACTCCGGCTGGACCTGTGGCTCCTGCAACTCCGGCGGGGCCTGTGGCTCCTGCAACTCCGGCGGGACCTGTGGCTCCTGCAACTCCGGCGGGGCCTGTGGCTCCTGCTGTTCCGGCGGGACCGGTAGCTCCTGCAACTCCGGCGGGACCTGTAGCTCCTGCTGTTCCGGCGGGACCGGTAGCTCCTGCAACTCCGGCGGGACCAGTAGCTCCTGCTGTTCCGGCGGGACCTGTGGCTCCGACAGCTCCGTTTGAACCTGTTGGACCTGCAATACCTGCGGGACCAGTATCTCCCTGTGGGCCTGTAGCACCTGCTGCTCCGGCTGCTCCATTATTTCCTGTTGGACCGGTGCGCCTATTGCGCCATTAGCACCGGTTGGACCTGCAACTCCTGCCGGACCTGTATCGCCCTGAGGACCTGTGGCACCCACGGCACCTGCAGCTCCATTATTTCCTGTTGGACCGGTTGCGCCTATTGCACCATTAGCGCCTGTTGGACCTGCAACTCCTGCTGGACCTGTATCGCCCTGAGGACCTGTAGCGCCAACTGCACCTGCTGCTCCATTATTTCCTGTTGCACCGGTTGCTCCAATTGCACCATTAGCGCCTGTTGGACCTGCAACTCCTGCCGGACCTGTATCGCCCTGAGGACCTGTGGCGCCAACTGCACCTGCTGCTCCATTATTTCCTGTTGCACCGGTTGCTCCAATTGCACCATTAGCGCCAGTTGGACCTGCAACTCCTGCCGGACCTGTATCGCCCTGAGGACCTGTGGCACCCACGGCACCTGCTGCTCCATTATTTCCTGTTGGACCGGTTGCGCCTATTGCGCCATTAGCGCCTGTTGGACCTGCAATACCAGTCAAACCCGTTGGGCCGGTTGCCCCAGCAATACCTGCCGGACCAGTTGCACCTATTGCACCATTAATTCCTGCTGCTCCGGTTGGACCGGCTATACCAGCCGGGCCTGTTGCCCCTGTAGCACCTGGCGTACCTGCAGGACCTGCAGGACCATCGTTTCCTGTTGTCCCGACAGGACCTACTGGACCCAGCGGTCCAATTGGACCCGTTGGTCCCATATGTCCGGTTGGTCCTGTTGCGCCATTTAATCCATTCTGACCTGCCGGACCAGTGGCTCCTGTCGGACCTTTAGGTCCAGTTGCACCAGTTGCACCAGCCGGACAGCTTATAGCATTGCCTGATACCATTGCATAAGGAACAGCCCATAATTGTGTTGTTCCCATGGCAATATAATTCTGTCCCCCAGTATAATCTACTTCTACTTTTAAATAAAAATTGGCACTTCCCCAGTTAATGGCAGAAAAAGAAGACGTGGCTCCCGCTCCTGTACTGGTTCCCTGTCCAATTAATAAAGTAAACAAACCAAACTCATTGGTAGTTAATGAGTGTTTTTCCTGCCACTGCAACACACCATTGGCCGTACCAGAGATTATATTTATCCTGACACTTATTGCCTGATTCTGAATTAATGCTCCAGAAGCATTCCTGGCTACAGCTTGATAATTAAATCCTTGCGGAATTTGAGCCTTCACGTATGAAGAACTGACAAGAAACGCGCAAATACTCGTTAAAACGAGAAATCTAAGTAGGTTCTTTACCATAGTAAGTATTATTATCGTTTGTAAATTTCAATCAAAGTATGCAAATCCTTAAAAGTACTTAATTACTATATGCATGTCAATAAGTGATAACACTTAAATTTGTTAAGCTTTTCCAAAGGTTCGCGTTTATTTTACTTGGAACTTTGCAGTTTTAATATTAAATAAATTTTTATCGATTTCAACATTTTTTTCAAGAGTGGATGATTTTATAGTTACTTCCTTCGCAGCCGAGGGAGCACTCGGAAATCTTATACCAACATGTTTTGACACTACCTGGCCATTTTCAACACGGTCTTTACGGTTTGCAATAGCAGTCCATGTAAATTCAGTATTCGACTGACCATTTTTCAGTTCAACTATATCGAATCCATCTTTTGTTCTGTTAGCTACATAAACCCCATTGCAGTCACCATTCAATTGTACAAAAACTTTAAGTGGGTATTGATCATCTACATAAATATTATTACTAAAAACGGGATCAAGAGTAACATGAGTTTTCCCATTTACAAGTTTACCTGTTCCATAATCCTGAAATATTATTTCAGGAGATTCAGGACAGAACATTGTAACAGGTTTATTGTCCAGATCCTGCACAATAGTCGATTTTACACCAACACTCAATATTGCATAATCAGTAAATCCGTTATTTCCTCCAACATAGGCGTAGGCAGTTCCTCCATTTGTAAAATAACCGCCCCAACCATTTACATTTTTTGTTGCATGTCCGTAAACACCAATATTAAAAGCATTTGCAGCAATCCCCGCTCCGCCAGCAATACTATTATAAAGTGCGAGATAATTACCGACTGCAATAATTCCGGTTCCATCAACATTATCCTGGGCAAGTGAAAATAACCCGGTACCCAACCCTGTAAAAGCGCCACCACTTCCATTCGTCAGGTAAAGTGGCAAGACATTATTACCAATACCCAGTATAGCGGTTCCAAAGGTATTCGTGTTCCTAGCAAATAGACCAAAAGAGGTATTCCACGAAGCTTGTCCATATATTGCAAGACCAGCTCCTGCAGCCATACTCGAATTTATTCCAACAAGTGCATTTCCTGTGCTATTATTTAAAGCTCCAACACCAACACCTGAAGCATCATTTGTTCCTAATACGCCAATACTATTATTTGTAGACTGGCCTCTTACACCCCATCCGCCAGTTCCCCAACTGTCACCCCAAACTCCTTCACCTGAATTATCATTTAATCCATACACTCCCACGCCGGTCAAAGTACTCTGCCCTACAACTCCGGCTCCAGTACCGGTATTCTTTCCTACAAGGCCGATACCTCCGGCGCCGCTGTAACCGCTTATTGCTGTTGTGCCAATAGCGTTTATTGCACCTGGATACCCGGTGGCATATACAGAAAACAAATCTCCAACATTTGGAATGACATTATTTATTGTGACATGCCCATCCCACAATATTCTCATTCTTTCATTAGTGGCCGCATTTCCGCCAGTCTTAAAAATAAAATCCTGAATATCTTTGGTTCCAATAAAATTTGTACCAGCCACAGTGCCTGCATTTCCGGTAAGCGACCAGCCACTTGAAGCATTCTCAAGCATTATCCATTGTGTGCCATCAAAGTACCAGAAATTTTCAAAGTCAATGTCATAAACCAATAAACCTCTTGCTGGTGATATGATTGCAATACGCTGTGCAGATGTCAATCTGGGAGTCAAAAAACCCATACTATCAGCAGATAAATCAAGAATTGCTGAAGGATCCGGAGCTGTTGTTCCTATTCCCACATTTTTAAGTAAAGCCGGTTGCGAAATAGCTTTAGAAGAAAGAAGGATGCATAAACTTAGCAAACAAGCAACAGCTAAAAAACATTTTCTGATATTCATATGTTATACAATTTAATCATATTAACTGACAAAAATATAAAAAATATCGCTCTATCATTATAAATTATTATTATCAGGAAAATATTTTACAGATATCCACTTATATAATCCCAATACTAAAATTTGTTACAAAAAAAAGAAGGCGCATTAGCGCCTTCTTTTTTAATATTTAATTCCTATTATTTCATCAATTTATTTTTTAATGTAGCTCCTTTGGGGTTTTTGATTGAAATTTCAGTTGCGGAAATTGCCTGCTGCAGCTCTGCAGCTTTACCAATAGGTTTAAATTTGCTTCCACCATGAGGAGCAAGAGGATATCTTAAATCCTGGAATTTAGAATTCGTTTCATCAATCCTGTTGCCATAAACTGTCCATGTAAATGAAGCATTTGAATTACCACCATCAAGTTCAATAACTTCAAAACCCGATTGGGTTTTGTTAGACACATACACTCCTTTGCAATCGCCTTCCAACTGAATAAATACTCTCAGCGGATGTTTAGTATTAACTACAATACTTTTGGAAAATGTAGGATCCAAGGTTATTGTTGCTTTTCCATTTATCAGTTTTGCAGATCCCATATCCTGAAAAAGCACTTCAGGTGCTTCCGTGCAAAACATTATCACTGGATTATTGTTGACGTCATCAATAATTGTAGATGCTGTTCCCGGACCGAGTACTTTGTAATTTGTTCCGCCAGTGGTTGCCCCTATATATGTATATGTAACATCATTTTCAAAATAACCGCCTGCCTTCATCAAAGTTCCTGCAGCAGCAGCAACAGTGGTTGTAAATCCTATAACTCCCGCTGTACCTATATGTGTAGCATCGCTCGTAGAAGGAGCAGCAGAACTTGAACCAACAACTCCGGCTCCTGAATTGGGCGAGGCTCCTGAATTAGCAGCTGTTTGCCCTATAACTCCTGCTGCACCGCCAGTTGTGGAAGCGTTATCTGCGAAGACACCGGCACTTCCAACTCCAGTTGTGGCAGTAACATGAATTTCAATTCCTCGTGAGGCTAAGGTTGTGCTGGTAGTTGTAGAATATAACCCTGTCTGTGTTCCTGCAAATGCACCACCTGATCCGCTTACAAGATATGCTCCTGTTGTATTGTTGCCAGAGCTGATAATACCTGTCCCTGATGCATTTGTATTTTTACCATACAAACCAAAACCAGTAGCAGAAGCAGAAAAACCAATAGTACCATGAGAAGGACCAGTTGTGGCTGCAGAAGATCCATAAACTCCAGCTGCAGATCCCGGAGAGGTTGGAGTGTTATTATTATATCCAAAGACTCCAATGCTTATACCTGTATTAATGGCTTGTGCAGTTGCATTATATACATCGCCTTCAACTGCAGTGTTGATTGCATTATTCTGCCCATATACGCCAATAGCGGTTGAAGAGCTGTTTCCATAAACACCAATTCCACTGCCGCCATTCTCACCATAAATACCAAAGCCAGCGCCAGAACTGTATCCGTTAATAACATAATCCCCGAGTGAATTGATTGCTCCGGCAGCTCCTGTTCCATAAACAGAAAAAACATCTCCGGCAGAAGGTGTGGTGTTATTCTGAACAATTGCACCGGTTGAAAGAACCCTTAGCCTTTCATTGGCAGCAGCAGATCCTCCTGTTTTTATCAACCAATGCTGAGCATCTGTAGTACCTATAAAATTTGTACCAGGCGTAGTTCCGGCATTTCCAGTAATGGTCCAGTGAGTTCCTAAATCGACACCTGTTGGTCCTGTTGCACCAATGGTTCCATTATTACCTGTAGGGCCAGTTGGACCAGTTGTTCCGGGAGTTCCCACTCCAGTTGGACCTGTCGATCCGGTATTTCCCGCAGTTCCGTTTAGTCCGGTTGCGCCTGTCGGGCCTGTTGGACCCATACCGATACCTGTTGGGCCAGTTGGACCTGTTGCTCCTGTAGCACCCGGAGTCCCTGCACCCGTTGGGCCTGTAGGACCAGCATTTCCAGCTACTCCGGTGCCAGTGGGTCCTGTTGCTCCCGTTGGTCCAATTCCTGAACCTGTTGGGCCTGTAGGGCCTGTATCACCGGTGGGGCCAGTAGGGCCCATGCCAGCCCCTGTAGGACCAGTAGGTCCAGTTGCACCTGCAGGGCCTGCAATACCAGTACCAGTAGGTCCTGTTGGTCCTTGAATACCAACACCTGTAGGGCCAATAGGTCCCTGAACTCCCACACCTGTAGGTCCGGTTGGTCCAATTCCGCCGCCGGTGCCAATTGCATTGCACAGCGACTTCCAACCGGCGACCTGTGGAGCCGGTGGTATCTTATAATAGAAAAAGCATAATGAATCCTTATCGTAAACCAGGAGGCCATCAACAGGATTGACTATAGTTAATCGCTGTGCTGCTGTCAGGCGTGGAGCAAGAAATCCTTTATTCGATGTAGACAAGTCAAGAATAGCAGAAGGATCGGGGGTAACTGTACCTATACCAACGTTATTCTGAGCTATTGTTGTTGCACCAAATAATAAAAATATTATTGCAATGCAACAGAATAATTTCAATGATCTTATCATAGAATTTAGTTTAATTTCCCAAAAATAGTAAAATTAGTCACATATGTAATACAAATGATCATAATTTACAAGAATGAAATTGTTCATATAATAACAACTCAATGATTAGATTGTAGATTAAGAAATTTTATATTTTTACAAAAAAAAAGCCACCAAATTAGGTGGCTTTTTTCAGTTAAGTCAATACTATTTTTTAATTAATTCTTCAAGTTTACTGATTCTTGCTTCAAGTTCAGTATTCTTAGTTTTCAGCTCATCAATAATTTTTTGCTGTTCTTTAATAGCTTCAATTGTAACCGGGATAAGGCCAATATAATTTACAGTTAAAATATCCATTTTTTCCGAAGCAACATTTTGTTTACCAATGCCTGAAATTTTAGATGTAATCTTAGCTTTTCTAGTCAATTCTGGAAATACCTTAGCTACGTCATCAGCCAAAACTCCAATATTATTACCACTCTCTAATCCATATTTATCGGTATATTCAGATTTATATTGATAAGTAACACCATTCAACTGTAACAATTTGGTAAGCGGTGACTCAATAGGCTTGATATTGTCTTTAAGTTTGTTATCGGATGTATACCAAGATGCTCCGGATGTATAAGCATCCCCATTTACATAGAGTGCCCATCCTGAACTGCCTGTAGCCATCTGACAATATATTCCGTAGGCACTTGCATCAGTAGAGTTGGTAACTCCCTCACAACCTATTCCTGCGCCCGTAGTAGGAATATGAAGTCCCCTGGTTCCTACTCCTGTCCCCTGCATTACACCATTTATCGCCATATTTGTATTGGATGCACTTGTGCAATATCCATAAACAGCACCGCCATCGGTTGTAGATTGGTAAGCATTCAGCGTCCACTGATTGGAACCTTGTCCGCCGGAATTATAGAAAGCAGAAGCATCAAGGGAAGTAGTTGTAGAAGCGCATTCCACGCGAAACATATCCTGATTGTAATTAACAGAATTGAACGTAAAATTACCAAGGCTTGAAATCCTCATCCGCTGGCTGTTATTGGTTATGAAATTGACATCATTACTGCTTGTACTACCCATAGATCCAAGTGCAGCAAGACTATTCCCACCAACAAGCCATGCCTGCAAAGCAGTTGTTTGAGGTCCGCCAGATCCTGCGGTACCATTTACTGTTACAGTACCTGATGCATTAAAAGTGGGCTGCGTCAATGTCCATGAAGGACCGGTCGCACCAGTTGCGCCAGCGGCGCCAGCACTTCCATTGTTGCCCGTAGGACCTTGCAAACCAGTATTGCCTGTCGGACCAGTAGGACCAGTTGCACCGGCAGCGCCAGCACTTCCATTCGAACCTGCTGCTCCTGTTGGACCTGTTGGTCCCATTCCAGCACCAGTTGGACCGGTAGGTCCCGTTGAACCTGCCGGACCTGTTGGGCCGACAGTGCCTACACCTGTCGGGCCAGTTGTTCCTGCCGGACCCGTTGGGCCTACAGTACCTGCACCCGTTGGACCTGTAGGTCCAACAGTACCAATACCTACCGCATTACATAATGATTTCCATACAGGGATTGCAGGCAATGGCGGAATTTTATAATAGAAAAAACATAATGAATCCTTATCATAAACTATAAGTCCATCAACTGGATTTGCTATAGTCAAGCGTTGCGCTGCAGTTAGCCTTGGTATTAATAAGCCTTTATTTGAAGTTGACAAATCAAGGATTGCAGAAGGATCTGGTGTAACCGTTCCAATGCCAACATTATTCTGAGCGCTTATTGTGAAACTAATCACTGAAAGAAATAGGATGAGATAATATCTCAAATTGGTTGTTTTTTTCATAAGTACGACTTAGAAACTTTTTATGATTATTATGTTTTACGTTTAACTTACTAAAGAGTTATTTTTTATTAAACTTTCTGATAGCTATAGAATTTTCCGTTCTCAATTCCAACAAGTATAATCCGGCGGCTTTATCTGACATATCAATACTTTCTAAGAATTTTCCATTTATATCATTGAATGTCTTTGAATATACCAATTTACCTAAAACATCATGCACCTGCAGTTCAATGTTCGAAGCATCCGATTTAAAAGCAACGAAAACATTATCTGAAACAGGAACCGGATATACCTGCAGGTCAGAGATACCATTGCCGTAATCATTGATTCCTTCAGGTCCGGGTAATGTAACAACCAATGTGTCAGCATCGCTTCCACAATTGTTCGTAGCAGTAAATATTACTGTGTATACTCCGGTTGCTGAATACAAATGAGTGGGATCGCTTAGGGTTGAATTTTGTCCGTCTCCAAAATCCCAGGTCCAGGAATCATCATTCAACGAAAAATTATAAAATGATGCATCGAGCATCTGGTGCGAATAACTGGCATATGCATGCGGCAAAGGTGCTACGTCAACATGGAAAGGTGGAGAAACCTGCACACATCCGAAGGAATCGGTAACCGTTACAACATAATCGTTAGTTTCAAAAACATAGATATGTGGCGTCATTGATCCGCTGGACCATTGGTACATGTACCAGGGATCTGTGAGATATAATTTCACCGAATCACCCTGGCAAAAACTTGCAGGACCATCTGCATATATTATTGGAGCAGGCATAGCAGGGTGAATATATACATTGACACCAGGCGAAGTTCCCGAGCATCCATTTGCATCAACTACTGTAACATTATAGGTCCCTAACTGGGTAATGACATCTGTCTGCGCACTGGTGCCATTCGACCAGTTGTAGCTCGTGTATCCGCTCCCTGCATCCAGTACAACATTTACACTTGCCGAATCACAAAAACCAGTTTGCCCGGAAGCTGAAATTACTGGTGTGGGATTCGGATTAAACCCTATCTGGATATTATCCGTACCGCTGCAGCCAAAGGCATCATATGCCGTAACCACATAAGTGGTAGGTGCAACAGGTGTGGCAACAGGATTATTGATATTTGCATTATTCAGGGTTGCTGCAGGGGACCAGGCATAAGTTACGCCACCAGTAGCATTCAACGTGGTTGAACCTCCCTGGCAAATATTTAAATCTGCTCCTGCACTTACTGTCATTATGGGGGCAATGTTTACAGTTATATTATCAACAGCTGTACACCCCACAGCAGTTGTAGCAGTGACAGTATACGTAGTTGAAGCTAACGGGAAAGCTACCGGGTTGTTAATGTTCGGTGCACTTAAAGTGGCTGCAGGACTCCATGCATAAGTTGCCCCACCGCTTGCATTTAAATAAGCAACAGATCCATTACAAATTGTAGTATCATTTCCGGCGCTAATAGGAGGAGTTGGATTTACTGACACAACTACATCATCTGTGCCGCTGCATCCGCCCGAATATGCTGTTACCGTGTAAGTAGTAGTTGTTGCCGGGCTAACAGTATATGTATTTGTAGCCGGTCCACCTGCCCACTGATAAGTTGCACCGCCTGTAGCTGTAAGGGTCACACTTTGTCCGTTGCATACAGTCTGAGGTGCTCCCGCATCAGCTATGAGAGCAGCATTAACAGTCACGGTCACATCATCAGATGCTGTGCAGCCAAGGTCTGTTACTGTTACGGTATATGTTGTTGTTGTTGCCGGTGTTACTGTGATTGATGCAGTTGCAGGACCAGTATCCCATTGATATGCAGAGCCACCTGTTGCAGTAAGTGTAGCAGATGCGGTGGGACATATTGTTTGTGGTGCACCGGCATCAGCAGTTGGTAAAGGATTTACCGAAACGGCCACATTATCGGAAGCAGTACAGCCAAGATTTGTAACTGTTACAGTATAGGTAGTATTTGCAGCCGGCGACACAGATATAGCTGCTGTTGTTGGGCCGGTATCCCATTGGTAAGTCCCGCCACCGCTTGCGGTAAGTGATGCACTCTGCCCGTTACAAATTGTTTGTGGTGCTCCTGCATCAGCCACAGGCAATGGATTCACAACAACAGAATGCGAAACAGTTGTTGTACACGGGACAGTACTTGTTATAGTTAGTGTTGTTGTAAAAGTACCCGCCGTCGAATAGGTATGTGTTGGATTCTGCGCCGTACTCGGAGGACTTCCATCGCCGAAATCCCAGTTCCAGGTGGAAACAGTACCTGTGGACGTAGAATTATCAGTGAATGATGTTGTGCTGCCAATACATACAGCATTGGAAACAAATTGAGGAACATCAGAAACCGGAATAACAGGAGTCATATTGTCCATTAAAAGATAAGCCCCATCTGAGCATCCCAAACCATGTATCATAAACAGCAGGTTTGTCCAGTTAGCGGTTGGTGTAAATGTAACTGTATGTGTTTGCCAATTTGCAAAATTTGTAATATTCCCGGAACTCCAGCAAAGATAACTCTCATCGCAACCACTGCTACCACCCATATTTCCCCAAACCTGAAGTTCAACGCAACCGGGATATATTCCAGTTGATCCCCAATCTACACTTGGATCAACAGTTGCAAGATCTATTGTGAATGTATAAGTTGTTCCAGCTATCATCGGGCTGCTTAAAAGCTGACTGGCACCTTCATACCAGGAAGAACTTGGTTGCTCCACCAATCCAATATAGCTGATGCCATCAGATGGAGGAAGCGTTACCCCCCAACAACCAGGTTGAGTGTCGGGTGTTTTTCCAGGCTGACATATATCCCAGAGAGGGGGAGTTATATGCGGTGTACCAGGAGTGCCTTCAAATGAAGGGTTCTGCCAGTTAAGTTGTGTACCGGTGCATTGGGCCATAGCATTCACCGCCATGCAACTTATAAAGAAAGCCAGCAATACTTTTTTCATGTTCATGTAATTTAAGGGGTACCTCTAAAAAGGTTTCAATCAGGTAATAATATGACAAAAATATAAAATTGTTTTTAATAAAACAAATTCGGTAAAATATTATTTTAATCCTTCCAGCAGTAACATGTTGCACACAAAAAAGGATTTAATCCAACTGCAGATTTTCAATCAAAGAAATACGGAATTTTCTGCACAAGCTGATACACCAGGGCTTAACGACCTGTTTACAACCTGTGCGGGGTATGTAATGCCAATGATTGTTTCAGAAAAAGCATAATTACAATTATGATCATCAGCTTTCCGGGAAGTCTACTATAATTCAGATAAAACAACAAACAACATGATTATTTTAGCGCGCCATTGCCTTTTGCTGCAACTTTACCAATTTCTTCAGCTTTGTTGTAATCCTGATTTGCCATATCTGTTAATCCCTGGCTTTTGTATATATCCCCACGATTATAATAAGCCTCCATATTATCAGGATTTAATTCGATAGCTTTTGTATAATCTTTAATAGCCTTTTCATACAGTCCCTGAAGGCTGTATGCATATCCTCGATTGTTATAAGGTTGTGCAAAATCAGGTTTTAATTCAATAGCTTTTGTATAATCTTTAATCGCGTTATTATATAACTTTTGATCGCTGTAAATAATTCCCCGGTTATTATAAGCCTCAATATAATTGGGATTGCATTGAATGGCTTTAGTGTAATCACTGATTGCTTTTTCGGGCAGCCCCTGACAATTGTAAGTAAATCCGCGACCATAATAAGCTGCATCGTAATCCGGTTTCAGTCCAATTGCATTTGTAAAATCAGTAATTGCGATATCATACAATCCCTGGGCATTGTAAAAATTTCCACGGTTATTATATGCAAACGCACAATCGGGATTCTGAGAAATTACTGCATTATAAAAAGTCATCTGGTCAGTATAAGAACGGGCTTTCACAACAGTAACAGTAGATAAAACCAAGAGTATAACAACCATTATCCATGGCTTTTTAACATCCTCCTTTTTATACCATGTTTCAGGCAATACGGCTAGTACAAATAACAGTATACCCACCTGCGGTAAAAAGAACCGGTGATGTAAATAATCAATAACATCACTTTTGTATAGCATGGTAGGCAACAATAAAAGAACGAACCATAACAAAAAGAATATTTTTTCTTTTTTAGGACTGGTTTTATTTTTAAAAAACAGTACTCCAAGAAAAGTAATTATCACTAAACCTAATAGCGTTTTAAAAAATGTAAATCCCGGAACAGGCGCTATATCATAGGGAAGAAAAAGATTTGTCAACGATTCAGGAATTGTTCTAAGATTCCTAATTATAGGGGTAAGTCCTACTTCATTATTTCGACCAAGAACACCCAACATTTCGTTGCTGTTTGTAAAATCCCCGATTGCCTTTGTACGTAGCCAGAACCAGGATATCCCTGATATTGCATATAGCGCCACGATGAAAATATATTTCGTTTCGAAACGTTTTTTGGCAGAAAAAAAGATGTAATACACTATAAAAAGCAATGGAAGAAATACAGCAGTTTCTTTACAGAAAAGAGCAACAGTAAATGTAATCCAGTGCCCGATCAGGAACGCTGTCTTTTTGTTTTGAAGAAAATCAATTAAAAGAATAAAAGATAATAAAGAAAAAAACATCAATTGCAAATCGCCCCTTGCCGGTATCCACGCTACCGATGAAACAAAAAGCGGATGAGCACAATAAACCAACGTACTCAGTAATGCTAACTTTAATGGTATTTTAAGTCGTCGGAGTAAAAGAAAAAGTAAACTGGCTATAAACCCCAGAAGCAAAATATTAGTGAGGTGATACATCCATGTTTTATTTTTTCCTGATATGTGAATATCCAGCATGTAAGAAACTGTTTGCATGGGGCGGTAAAAATAACTGCTCCTGTCAGTAAATGCATCCGTTAAAAATGCATGTGGCGCATTACTAAAATTGCTGAGGTAGGGAATATTTTTTTGAATTAATTGGTCATCGTCAAAATAAGTCAGGCCAAATGAAAGCGTTTGCAGATAAAGCA
>Ga0224523_1000963_pt1 | contig 13114 bp, 12 predicted proteins | sample CFST50metaG_FD_182732 | JGI IMG/M metagenome (GOLD analysis project Ga0224523, IMG submission 182732) | Peat soil microbial communities from Stordalen Mire, Sweden - C.F.S.T50 | ecosystem: Environmental > Terrestrial > Soil > Wetlands > Peat | place: Sweden: Norrbotten County, Stordalen Mire...
TTGGTTGTTAAAACTCAAAGGTATAAAGGAAGTATTCTTTATACCTTTTTTTTATAATTTTACACAAGATTAATTTATACGCTTCATGAAATATCTTATTGCAGGACTTGGTAATATTGGCCCCGAATACGTGAACACACGGCATAATATAGGATTTATGGCGCTTGATGCTCTTGCAAAAAAAACAGATATTGTATTTGAATCAAAACGTTATGCCGACAGGGCTGAATTCCGGTTCAAAGGAAGAACATTTATTTTGATCAAACCTACTACATTCATGAACCTAAGCGGAAAATCAATCGCTTATTGGTTGAAAAAAGAAAATATTACCGATGAGAATCTTCTTGTAATTGCCGATGATATTGCACTTCCTCTTGGTTCACTGCGACTAAGAAAAAAAGGCGGAGCAGGCGGACATAACGGATTACAGGATATAATCGATCATCTTGGGACTGAAGAATTTTCCCGATTACGAATCGGAGCAGGTAATGAATTTCCTATGGGATATCAAATAAAATATGTTTTGGGAGAATGGACCGAAGAAGAAAAAAATATTTTATTACCGAAAATTGATACTTCTGTTGAGATCATTAAAAGCTTTGGCACTATTGGCATTGACAGGACAATGAATGCTTTCAACAATAAATGATTTCGGTAGTAGTCTATTTTAAAATTGGCAGGAACTTAACAAAGCCATTCCCGCACCCAGAATAATGGCAATGAATTTATACAGGTTAAAGCTATGATGTTCTTCGGTCTCAAATAATATTGTTGTAGAAATATGCAGGAAAATACCAACAACAACAGCTAAAATGATATTAAAAAAATGCGACATATTTTCCGCAAAACCCTCTCCTAGAAAGTAACTGCTTAGTGTTCCTATCGGCGCTGATAAAGCAAAGATCATTAAAAAAATAATGGTCGTACTCTTTTTAAGTCCGGTATGTAAAAGTAAACTTACGAGCACTATCGAAATGGGAATGTTATGAATGACGATACCCGTCAATAAAGTATTTTTTATTTCCACATTATGAAAATTACTTGACAACGGCATTCCTTCAAGAAATGAATGTATACAAATACCAATCATAATGCTTGCAAAGCCAACTTGCTCATTCTTATTCCTGCAAGGTTCATTCAGTTTTTCATGATGGCTGTGATGCCCATGTTCTACGCCTTTCGTAAGAAAATCGAGAAGAAGCTGAATAAAAAATCCAAGCATAATAAATAAACCTATACTTCTTGATTCGGTGGAATATATCTCAGGAATAAGTTCATTAAAAGATAATGACAACAGGAAAGCACCGCCAAATGAGAGGATCAGCTTTAATGTTTTATCGCCTGTTTTAAAAAAGAAAACAGAAATTCCGCTTAAAACAACAGGAAAAAATAATGCAATAAAAACGAGCAAGTTCATAAATAATAATTATTGAATTATTTTATTTGACCTTATGGCCTTTAAAAGCGTAAAATAAAATAAACAGGTAGCAAGGTAATAAAATTAAATATGCTTGTTGTGAACCAATGGAATGAATATCTACAAGTCTTCCATATATGTAGGGCAAAATCGCACCACCGGCAATACCCATGATAAGAATTGCTGAACCTGTCTTTGTGAATTTGCCTAATCCGTTTATCGCTAAAGGCCATATAGCAGGCCACATCACGGCATTAGCAAAACCTAAAGCAGCAATAAATAAAACCGATGTAAATCCGCTTGTATATACTGCAATCACTGAAAAGATTAAACCAATGATCGCTGAAATGCCCAATGCATTTTCCTGTTTAATAAATTTAGGAATTGTTGCAATCCCAAGAATATAGCCAATTACCATGGCAAATAGCGTGTAAGATGTAAATACTCTTGCATCAGCCAATGCAATTCCCTGCGATTGTCCGTAAAGAATTATTGTATCGCCGGCTATCACTTCTGCACCTACATACAGGAAGATCGCTACAAATCCAAGGATCAAATGAGGAAACTGGAAAATATTTTTTTTACTTCCGTTTGATTCGTTAACATGATCTTCTTCTTTATCTGTATCAATATTTGGCAATGGAGATAATTTTATCAATACCGCAAGAATAATGAGTGTTATTGCTATTATAACATAAGGAAAAATTACTCTTGCCGCCATATCATTAAGCAGAATTTCTTTATCAGCAGGATTGATAGCTAATAAAAGTTTTCCTTTTAAAGCATCTGCATTTTTGAGAATGATCGCACCTAATATCAATGGGCTTATCACACCGGCAATTTTATTGCAAATTCCCATTATGCTAATTCTTTTTGCTGCGCTTTCAATTGGTCCGAGAATAATAACATAAGGATTTGATGCCGTCTGTAATAATGACAAACCTGTCCCCTGAAGAAAAAGTCCTGTTAAAAATAATCCAAAAGTTCTTGAGCTTGCTGCCGGAATAAAAACCAATGAACCAACCGCCATTATTATAAGTCCAAGTGCCATTCCTCCCTTAAAACCTGTTTTTTTCAATACTAATGAGGAGGGCAAAGCCATTACAAGATAAGAAATGTAAAAAGCTAATGTTACAAAATAAGCTTGTGCATTATTAAGTTCGCATGAAATTTTCAAAAATGGTATCAGTGTTCCGTTTAGCCAAGTAACAAATCCGAAAATAAAAAAAAGGACACCAATAATAGTTATTGAGATAATAGAATCTTTGCGCGATACAGATGATGTCATTAATTAAAATAAAGATATTTACCGGCAAAGATAATGTTTCCTGATAAATGAAATAGTATGAAAATATTTTTGGTAACTATTCTTCTTCAACTATAAATTTAAATCCTGTTCCATGAACATTAGCGATAGAAACATGAGAATCATCTTTCAAGTATTTTCTGAGTTTCGTAATAAAAACATCCATGCTGCGGCCTATAAAATAATCATCGTCGCCCCAAACAGATTTAAGCGCATTTTCTCTTGTCAACAGCTGATTTTTATTTACACAAAGGACTTTTAGAAGTTCTGATTCCTTGCGTGTCAAATGTTGTTCTTTTCCTTCAGAGCAAAGAGTCATGTTCTGGCTGTCGAAAACAAAACTTCCGAATTTAAAGATCACCTGATCTTCAGAAACTTTTTCCTGACGCGGAACAGTCGTTCTGCGAAGTATTGCTTTTATCCGGTAATTAAGCTCTTCCGTACTAAAAGGTTTGGTAATATAATCATCACCACCCGACTGAAAGCCTTTGATACGATCCTCTTTAAATGATTTCGCTGTAAGAAAAATAATAGGAATATTCTTATCGTTTTCACGTATATTTTCAGCGAGAGTGAACCCATCTTTTTTAGGCATCATCACATCAAAAATGCACAGGTCGTACCTGCTTTTGTTGTATGCCGCCAATCCTTCTTCGCCATCAAAACAAGAGTCAATCTCATAACCGAGCATTTCAAGATAATCCTGTAAAACCAAGCTCAGGTTCGGATCGTCTTCTACTAAAAGTATTTTACATTTTTCCTTCATAAGATTAAGATTTTAAACAAAAGGAAAATAAATTTCAAATTGAGTTCCTTTTTTTAATTCACTTTGTAACTTAACTGAACCGCCATGCGCTTCTACAATTGTTTTTACATAATATAATCCCAAACCGAAACCTTTCACATCATGAATATTTCCGGTATGTACTCTAAAAAATTTTTTAAAAATATGTTTTTGATTTTCATGACTGATACCGATCCCATTATCCTCTACGGTCATGATGATTCCTTTTTCTGTATTTTTTGTAGATATGATTATTTCAGGCGCTTCAGCTGTGTATTTATTTGCATTATCCATCAGGTTGTTGATAATATTCGTTATATGAACAGGATCGGCATAAAATGTTGACATGGATGCATCAAGGTTTGTAATAATTTTCCCGCATCGTTGTTTGATTTGCATTTCGAAATTACCGGCTGCAAATTCAATAAGCTCATGAAGATTAACTTCTTTTTTCTTAAGTTTGAAATTACCTTTATCAAGAACTGCTATCTGTAACACTTGCTCAACCTGGTTTTTCAATCGGCTGTTCTCATCATAAATGATGCTTGCATATTTTTTTGTTTTTTCAGGCATCTCATTTACTCCGGGTTTTAAAAGCATTTCACTTGCAAGAGATATAGTGGCAATGGGCGTTTTGAATTCATGCGTCATATTATTTACAAAATCCGTTTTCATTTCAGACAATTTCTTTTGCTTGACCAATGACAAAATAATGTATGAGAAAATAAAGATTATTATCAAAATAAAAACAGTTGAAGTTGATAGCCAACCAAACATTTGTTTGATCAGGAAATTCGATTCTTTAGGAAAATAGACACTGAGAACAAATCGATCGGGTTTCCATAAACTGGATAATGTTGTAAAATGATTACTATTAATAATGTTTTTTAAATCGGAATTATATTTCCCAACAACAAAATGATTATCTGATTTTCTGAAAATGGCATACTCATACTCTGTCTGGATTTTCATATTTGAAAATTCCTCTTTAATAATTGAATCAAGGGATTCCGGGTTAATAGAAGCAATGATATTATCGCTTATCATTTCACAGCCGGGATTACAGGTGTTCATGAAAACGGTATTCGTTGTATCATCCTTATAATCCAAAAGTTGATTTACCGTACTTTTTAAAGCAATACTTACACGATGTGAAAATTGTTCCTCTTTAAGTTTAAGCGCATTCTTTACCCAAAAAAGCTGAGTAACAACAATACCTGTAAGAGATATGCTCGTTAATATTATTATAAAAATAATAGCTTTTTTGTTCATTTGTAGGGCTGCAACTATTTTATTCCAATATCAAAGTTAATTAAAAAAAATGTCCTTTTGGCGAATTAACATATCATTAACAGAAATTAACTAGCTCTTAACGATTACACCATCAATAAAATATAATTTTGTATCTGAAAATAAAACTCAAAAAACACATAATAAAGTTTAATAGAAAATCAAATTAAAACCTTCTGTAACCCATGGAAGGTTTTTTTATTTTTATATTTGTATAAATTATTTTATTATGCCAACAATAAAAACTATTGTAAACAAAGACTTCCGTACCGAAGCAACACATCTAAAATCGGGCACTAAAATATTTACTGATGCGCCTGTTGATAATCATGGTAAAGGTGAGTCATTTTCACCAACTGATCTTTTGTGTACATCGCTTGGTTCTTGTATGGCCACGATCATGGATATTGCAGGAAAAGAACATGGCTTCACAATTGAAGGAACAGAAATAATCATTACAAAAATTATGAGCGAAAACCCCAGAAAAGTAGCTGAAATAATTGTCGAATTAAATTTTCCTCCATTCAACTATTCTGAAAAAATGAAGAAGATCATTGATTTTACTTCTAAAAATTGTCCTGTCGCACTAAGTCTTCATCCCGATGTTAAACAAACCGTAATTCTCAATTATAAAAATTAATTATGGAAGCCAAATTAAGAACAGGAATTACCAAGTTGCGCGAAAAGACTGTAAAACCTGAAGATACTGCGGCACATTGCGATTCGGGACTTATCGAAGTTTTTGCAACACCGGCAATGGTAAGCTTTATGGAAGGTACGGCATATATGAGTGTCCAGAAATATTTACCGGAAGGGCAGATTACACTAGGCATTGAAATAAATGTTAAACATTTGAAAGCGACACCGGTTGGGATGAAAGTTTTTTGCGAATCAACACTTACAGGAATTGACGGAAAGAAATTATTTTTTGAAATTAAAGTACGGGACGAAAAAGGCGAAATAGGCACGGCCACTCATATCCGCTACATTGTTGAAGCAAAGAAATTCATGGAGAAACTGGCACAACAATAATTTTCATTGGACAAATACAATAGCTTTTGTAGACTTAGAATAAAATACCAAACGACATAAATAGATCATAAAATACTTTAAACTATGAAAAGAACTTTATTTATTCTTGTTATTTTTATTGCAACAATAATTAAATCGATCGCTCAAATTCCTAACAACGGATTTGAAAACTGGACAACCGTGGGAAGCTACCAAAATCCCGATGGATGGGGCACTATGAATAATACTACAGCAGCTTCGGGTATTTTCACTGCAACCAAAGGAACTCCGGGAGATCCGGGGACAGCTTACTTAGTGCTCACTTCAAAAAAAATTGGTTCAGTTGTGATAAATGGAATAGCCATAAGTGGTGCGCTAGACTCAACAACACAATTGCCAAAATCGGGGTTCGCATTTGATCAGCGCCCGCAAAGCTTCACCGGCAACTGGCAACATATGATCTATGGTACGAGCCAGGGTTCGGTTTCCGCAATTCTTACACGATGGAATACCGCCAATGCTAAAAGAGACACTATTGCGAAGGCGTATCAAACATTATCAGGAATGGCAATGGGATGGGCAAATTTCACAATCAATTTTACTTATCAAAACGGAAATTTCCCCGACACTTGTATCATTGTTTTAAAAGCCAGCGGTGCAAGCCCTACTGCTAATGATTATCTCTGGGTTGACAATCTTGCTTTTTCCGGTTCGGTCACTGCTGTGCCCGAAAATAATGCCCAAAGCAATGCAATTAAATTATTTCCTAACCCTGCTTCAAATTTTGTAACCCTGACCACCAACAGAAATAGCAATGCCTGCATCACATTGAATATTTATAATGCAATGGGAGTATTGGTAAGATCGGAAATTTTGAAACAAGATCAACAACAAATCAATATTGAAAATTTAAGTAACGGAATTTACTTGATCGAAGTGAAGTCTCATGATCATTGTGCAAAACAGAAGCTTATAATTCAAAGATAAAAAGAGCAGGAAATAAAAACTCCTGCATTGCATTATTTATCAAGATATAGAGGAATACATAATTTTAGTTTAATTTTGTAAAAACGTATTTCTTTTGGAAACAACTTCAAATTCTCAAAATTACATCGCCAAAACTATTTCAGGCCTTGAAGAAATTCTTGCTGCCGAGATAACTAATTTAGGCGCAACAGATGTAAAAACGATCAAGCGCGCTGTGAGTTTCAGCGGGAATAAAAAACTTTTATACGAAGCAAACTTATGGTGCCGTACGGCATTGCGAATTTTAAAACCTTTGTATTCCTTTCCAGCTGCGACAAACGACCAGCTTTATAAAGGTATTTACGATTATAAATGGGATGAACTTTTCTCAGTTGATAACACTTTTGCAATCGATTCTGTAGTGAATGATTCTTCATTTACACATTCGCATTTTGTTTCGCAAAAAGTGAAAGATGCAATTGCCGACAGGTTCCGCAGCGCTTGCGGAGCAAGACCTTCCGTGGATATTGAAGATGCCGATATCCGAATAAATATTCATATTTATAAAGATCAGTGCGACGTATCGCTTGACAGTTCCGGTGAATCGCTTCATAAGCGCGGATATCGCGTTGTATCAGGCTTGGCGCCACTCAGTGAAGTATTGGCCGCAGGTCTTATTCTTCATAGCGGGTGGAAAGGTGAAACAAATTTTGTTGACCCAATGTGCGGTTCAGGCACGATACTTATTGAAGCTTCTATGATCGCTCAAAATATTGCTCCCGGAATTTATAAAGAATCTTTCTCTTTCATGAAATGGAAAGATTACGAAAGCTTCCTCTGGCAAAACATTAAGCGGGAAGCTATAGAAAAACAAAAACCTTTAAATTGCATCATTACCGGTTCCGACATCGAAGCAAGAGCTATACGAAACACACGCGGGAATGTAATTTCAGCCAATATGCAAAAAGAAATTGGCTTGCAGGTTGCTTCGTTTGATAATTTCAAGCCACCCGAAGGCGGAGGAATAATGATAACGAATCCACCGTATGGAGAGCGATTGGAACAAGATGATATTGTCGCATTTTATAAAAGTATCGGCGATACTTTAAAAAAGAATTACGGTGGTTTTGATGCATGGATCATCAGCTCGGATATGAATGCATTGAAATTTATCGGGCTTAAACCAACCAGAAAGATAGCGATCTTCAACGGTCCGCTTGAATGTCGCTTCATGAAATTTAGTATTTACGCAGGAAGTAAAAAAGATAAATTTCAAGAATAATTCAGATTTCAATAATAAGAAATAAAAATGGATAACTTCTATAATGTTCCGGAACTCGGCAAATGCTATGTGAAATCGCCTATTCAACTAGGTTATGAATATGGGGACGGTATTTACAATTACATAAAAAATGAAGACAGGGTGCTTTATGAAAAAACGCTTGAAAGTTTTTTGAAACATCAGGAAAATAATACGCCTCCTATTTCCTTTGAAAAAGCGGGACCCAGGGAATTTATTTTTTTTGAACCCGCAAAAACAAAAGTCGGAATTGTAAGCTGCGGTGGATTATGCCCCGGCCTGAATAACGTGATCCGCAGTATCGTCATGGAATTATACTACAGGTATGGTGTTGAAAAAATTATCGGGTTTCAATATGGGTTTGAAGGATTAATTTCATCATACAATCATCCTTATCTTGAACTTAAACCCGAAGTTGTTGATGATATTCATCTCCAGGGAGGCTCTATCTTAGGCTCATCACGGGGTGATCAGAGCGTAAGTGAAATCGTTGACACTCTCGATAAAAACAACATCAATATTTTATTTTGCATCGGTGGCGACGGCACTTTTAAAGGCGCAAATGATATTTATAAAGAAATCACAAAACGTGGTTTAAAAATAGCTGTTGCGGCTATTCCAAAAACCATTGATAACGATATTAGTTTCATTGAAAAGTCGTTCGGTTTTGAAACAGCATTCTCTAAAGCGCACGATATTATTGGCGATGCGCACAACGAAGCAAAAGGTTATTATAACGGAATAATGATAATAAAGCTGATGGGGCGTGATTCAGGATTTATTGCAGCGCACGCATGTTTATCCATGCAGGAAGTGAATTATATTTTTATCCCCGAAATGGGCGAATTTGAAATGGATGGAGAAAAAGGATTCTTGAATGTGCTAAAGAAAAGAATAGAAACAAAACATCATGCGTTAATTGTTGTTGCCGAAGGTGCAGGGCAGCATCTTTTTAAAAATAAAAGTTGCGAGAAAGATGCTTCAGGAAATATAAAGCCGAATGATATTGGTGTATTTATGAAAGATACAATAGCCGCATATTTTAAAGAAAAGAAAATTCCGGTTTCAATAAAATACATCGATCCGAGTTATATAATCCGCAGTACTGTAGCTGTTGCCAACGACAGTAAATTTTGCGGACAGCTTGCACAAAATGCTGTTCATGGCGCAATGGCAGGAAAGACAGGCTTTGTTGTAGGAGTATGGAGCGATATTTTTACTTACCTTCCAATACCAGTAACTATCAGAGAAAGAAAAAAGATCGACCTTGAAAGCGAGTTGTGGTGGAATGTGATAGAGGCTACGGGGCAACCTTTGTCGTTTAAGAATTAAGAATGATGAATTCAGAATGCAGAATTTAATTTTATATTTTTGATTTATTAATTGTCATGTTTAAAAAATTATCGTGAAAAAAAATAATACTGGACTATTTATTATTACTGTTTGGCTTTTTTTGCTAAGCTTTCACGCTTACGCCAGTAGTGATATTAAAATATCAAAAGCTGATACTGTTTCTGGAGTGTTTAAAATTATGAAAATTAAACATGTTGAAAATGGATATATCTTAAATCTCTGTGATGAAAAAAATAATTATTGGTACTCCGTTGTTTCACTGAAAGAGAAAATTAAAAAATGTCCAAAAATAAAAGTTGGGAAAAGTTATAATTTAGTACTTAAGCCATATTATGAAGAAACATATTTTCCATATTTGGGAATGCTCTTTGATATTGAACTCAATGGTAAAAAAATAATTGTTCCTTCTGAAACATGGACTAGCAATGTTTATACCTCTCAAAATTTGAAAGGTTTATATTATATATCCCCCTCTTATGGCATTAATTAAATTATTTCGCTTTAATTATTTTTTATTGTTCTTTGCGAATTCATACCGGGAACTGCGTTAAAATATTTTAAATTTATTGATTACATATTATAAAATTAAACAAATAATATTTTAAATGGAACGCATAACACTTTTCGCTGATGTACTTCTCCCCTTGCCGCTTCCGGGATATTACACTTATCGTGTTCCTTACGAATTAAATGATTTTATTCAGGTCGGACAAAGAGTGGTTGTTCAGTTTGGGAAGAAAAAAATTTACACGGCACTAGTTAGAAAGATCCATGAAACCCCACCTAAATTCAGCGAAGTAAAATATATTCTTTCTATTCTCGAGAATGAAGCTCTAATAAATGAAATGCAATTTACTTTCTGGGAATGGATCGCTTCATATTATATGTGCACTCCAGGAGAAGTAATGAATTCAGCTATTCCGGCAGCACTAAAGCTTGCCAGTGAAACAAAAATCGTGTTGAATCCAAAATTCGAAGGTGATATTTCTGAATTAAATGAAAAAGAAATAATAATTGCAGAAGCTTTAAATAACCAGAAAACACTTACCATTACAGATGTTTCAAAAATAGTTGAGCAACGAACAGTAATAAATATTATAAAAAATTTAATTGATAAAAATATTATTCTTCTTGAAGAAGAACTCATAAATAATTATAAAGCAAAAACCGAAACATTTGTAAAAATTTCAGAAAAATACAAAGATGAAAAACTTCTGAAAGAAGCATTTGACCTGATGGAGAAGAAAGCTCCGAAGCAACTCGAAATGCTTATGTATGTTTGCAGTAAGACCATCCAAGCAAAAGATAAAACAGCAAAAATCTCTCGTCCCGAAATGTTGAAAGAACTTAACACTACGGCTGCACAACTGAATACGCTTGTTAAAAAAGGTATCCTTGAATTGTTTACAATTGAGATAACACGACTTTTAAATTACGAAACACCCGAAACAAATAACGTTGAATTCAGCGAAGATCAGGCAACAGCATTTGATGAAGTAAAAGCAGGATTTGAGAAAAATGATATTGTTCTTCTTCATGGAATTACGTCAAGCGGTAAAACAGAAATTTATATAAAGCTTATAGAAGAGGCAATTCGCGAGGGAAAGCAGGTTCTTTATCTTCTGCCTGAAATTGCGCTCACAACACAAATTATTAACAAACTTCGAAAAGTTTTCGGAAATAAAGTTGGTGTGTATCATTCCAAATTCAACGACCAGGAAAGAGTTGAGATTTGGAATAAAGTTTTATTAAATACAATTGATAATAAAAGCGAAAGTTCCTTTCAGATCATCTTAGGCGCAAGATCGGCTTTATTCCTGCCTTTCAGCAACCTCGGACTTATCATTATTGATGAAGAACATGATGCATCATACAAACAATATGATCCTGCTCCACGCTACAATGCAAGAGACTCGGCTATTTATCTTGCAAAACTTCATAATGCAAAAACTATTCTAGGCTCTGCCACGCCTTCGCTGGAAAGCTATTATAATGCAAAGTTCAATAAATATGCTTTTGTTGAATTGAATAAAAGATATGGCGGAGTGCTGCTTCCAGAAATTTTTATAGCTGATGTAAAAGACGATACAAAAAGAAAAAGAATGAAATCGCACTTCACGCCTTTTCTTCTTGAACATATTGAAGAAGCATTAAAAAATAAAGAGCAGGTAATTTTATTCCAGAACCGACGTGGTTATTCAGTTAGACTTGAGTGCGATGTTTGCCACTGGATTCCGGAATGTAAAAATTGCGATGTTACTTTGACCTATCATAAAAAATCAAATCAACTTATTTGTCATTACTGCGGATATACAACTAACATTCCTGAACGCTGTCCTGCATGCGGTAATAACAAGATACTCATGCATGGTTTCGGGACAGAAAAACTGGAAGAAGAACTTCCAATTTATTTTCCTAATGCAAAAGTATTCAGAATGGACCTCGACACAACCCGCAGCAAATACGGACATCAGCAGATCATCAATGATTTTGAAGATGGGAAAATAGATATACTTGTCGGAACACAAATGGTAACAAAAGGTTTGGATTTTGAAAATGTAAGCGTTGTTGGAATAATGAATGCCGACAGTATGATAAGTTTCCCTGATTTCAGGGCGTTTGAACGAAGCTACCAATTAATGGCACAGGTAAGTGGGCGAGCAGGAAGAAAACAAAAACGAGGCAAAGTAATTATCCAAACATATAACCCATACCATTCTGTAATCCGCTACGTGATAGACAATGATTACAAAGCAATGTATGAAAGCCAGCTTACCGAACGTGTAACATTTAAATATCCGCCAGTTTATAAACTTATTCAAATTTCACTCAAACATAAAAACGCCGAAACGCTTAACAGATCAGCAAGAGAATTTGCTGTTATTTTAAGAAAGTCTTTCGGGCAACGTATCTTAGGTCCTGAATTCCCAGTAATATCAAGGGTAAGAAATGATTATATAAAAAATATTCTTCTTAAAATTGAAAAAGATTTTTCTCTTTCCAAAGCAAAATCAATACTTGCAGAACACATAGGAAACTTTAAAGCAGATAAAGATCATGCAGGTGTGAAAATAATAATTGATGTAGACCCTGTCTAATCGAGTATTAGATACTTTTCATTCATTTAAAAATACCTTAAAATTTACCACTTATTATTATGGATCCTTTCCGGCAAAAAGCGCTCGGGTTTTGTAACAGCTTCTTTTGAATAACCTAATGCAATTAGCGATATTGGAATAATATTTTCCGGCAGTTTAAATAAATTGATCATCGCTTTTATTCTTTCTTCACGAGGATAGATACCAAGCCAAACGCTTCCCAATCCAAGGTCATTAGCGGCAAGCAAAATGTTCTGTGTTGCTGCCGAACAGTTTGTATTTAAATATCCTTCTATCGGCTCAAATGTTTTATCACCGCATACCAGAATGGCAAGAGGAGCTTCGGTAAGCATTTGTGCATACGGATGAAGTTGTTTAATTTCATTAAGGATTTTTCTCTCGGTAACAACAATAAATTGCCAAGATTGAGTATTCCTTGCAGATGGCGCATACATTGCGGCTTTTAAAAGCTTCTGGATTTTTTCATCATCAACAGGCTTCGTATCATATTTACGAATGCTTCTTCGCGAAAAGATCGTTTCTAATGTTTCCATGATTTTTTTTGTTAAAATTACAAAAAATATTGAAA
>Ga0224523_1000964_pt1 | contig 13110 bp, 10 predicted proteins | sample CFST50metaG_FD_182732 | JGI IMG/M metagenome (GOLD analysis project Ga0224523, IMG submission 182732) | Peat soil microbial communities from Stordalen Mire, Sweden - C.F.S.T50 | ecosystem: Environmental > Terrestrial > Soil > Wetlands > Peat | place: Sweden: Norrbotten County, Stordalen Mire...
GCCATATCGGATCTCGTTGATTCATGGGAACACTTCAGCATCAACCGCGATGAGACACTTATTAACCAGGGACAAAGGTTTGTAGAAATTCATCATCCCGATGGAAAACCTGATATCCTTCAGCAGATTGAGCATGGAACGCTTTACCTTATTGCCCAGCAGCGCGCATTTGGACGTGCAATTACAACAATCATCGAACCAAAATTGCACCAATATCGTCACCTGGGTGATGCAGTTAACATAACCGATAACCTGATTTATAATCCCAACCTTAAGGAGTATGAATCAGATGGTAAATCCAGCGGAAAAAAAGATGACAGATGGGTGTTTACAAACAAATCATCACAGACCAATTATAGCTCGCTTGTATCTCTTGCAGGCGCAAGCCGCGCCCTTAAGGGATACAATGACAGCCTTGCTGAAGAGTGCCTGGCAACTGCAAAGAAAATATGGACAGATGAACATAATCAGCCATCCCGGCCGGATATACAGGATTTCATTTTTCCCGGCACCGGCGAAATAGAAGCTGCCCTCCAATTATATATCTCAACAAAGGAATCGAGGTATGCCGACAGATTTAAAGAATTGTTATGGCCAGCGATGGAAAAAAACTACATCTTTTATATGAGGCTTGGAGTCACTGCTGTTCCATATATGGACAAAGTATTTAAGGACCAGCTTGCTCCCTATGTCAGGAAATACAAAACCGCCAATGACGACCTGTTAAAGAAAAACCCGTTCGGTGTATCAATATCGGCACGAGGATGGGGTGGAGATGAAGAAGTGATAAGCTGGTCTATAACCAATTATCTCTTGCATAAATCATTCCCGGAAATAATAGGACCGGAATACGCAGAGAGAGGAATAGCTTATATTTATGGATGTCATCCGGGATCAGATATTTCATTTGTTTCGGGAGTTGGAACGCATTCAGCTGAAATGGCTTATGGTAATAACAGGGCAGATTTCACCTTTATTGCCGGAGGCGTTGTGCCCGGGATATTGATACTGAAGCCCGACTTCCCTGAGCATATGGAAAAATGGCCTTTCCTATGGGGCGAAAATGAATATGTGATAGACATTTGTGCTGAATATATTTACCTGGTAAATGCTGTAATTGACCTGAAAAAAACAAAGAATTGAATAAAAGACTGAGGGCCAATGGTTGATCTTAAAACAGTTGTCTCTAAATCGAATTCTATCGTAACCAGGAAAACAGGAAATGAATATGTGCTTGTTCCTGTCGCAAACAACATTGCCGACATGAACAGTGTATATACCCTGAACGAAACCGGGGCTTTTATTTGGGAACATATCGATGGGATTCGTTGTGTGAAAGAACTGATCGAAGCTCTTGTGGAAGAGTATGAGACTGACGAAAAAACAGCCGCGGATGATGTTTTTTCATTCATTTCAGATATGAAAAAATACCTGATTGTTAATGATTAGATTTTGTTATAAAACAATTTTTAATACGTTTTATTGATAAAATTCACCCCCTTTCTTATTTCCCCCAAGGGGGAAAAGATGAAGATAAACTCCTTCCCCCATGGGGGAAGGTTGGGAAGGGGGTAAATAAATAAAACACGAAGAATAAATGATCAATGAAGAGTTACAGCCTAAATATTGCCGGATACATTATCAGGTTTGAGAGCTCAGACGGAGACCCTGACCTTGTTCCTTCAGAAAGGTTCCTCAGGAATATCTGCAACGACGGCTATCCTGATGTCGTGGTGAGCGTTCATAAAGGAAAATATTTACTTCCCCATGGGGCAAAAATGGTTTTCAATGCTCCTTATGTTGAAGAGATCAACGGCGTAGCGGAAAAAAAACGCGACAGGTTCTGGAGCATTCACAAGCATCATAATGACCTTTTTATAAAAACAATCTTTCCGCTTTCATCATTCAGGAAAAGGGGAGTTCTTAAATATTCGCTTTCTTCACCGGAATGGGATCTCTGGATCGATGGTGCCGGCACCGGTACCGACCCTATGGAATATCCTCTCGACGGGCTGATCCTTTATTACCTCACTTTAATTAAAGGCGACATTCTTATTCATGCCTCAGGCATAAACCACTCAGGCCGCGGGTATCTTTTCAGCGGTATCTCAGGAAAAGGGAAGAGCACCATGGCGAAGCTATGGGATAATGCAGGTGCGAAAGTTATCCACGACGACAGACTTATAATCAGAAGCAACGGCAATGGGTATAAGATGTACAACACACCTGTATACAATAATGATGAACCCTCCGAATCGCTCCTCAATAAAATATTTCTTATCGGTCACGGAAAGACAAATGAGATCATACCTCTTAGCGGCGCTGCAGCGGTGAGCCTTATTATGGCAAACTGCATTCAGCACAACTGGGACCCGGAAATCGTGGCACGGCTGCTCGGGTCTGTATCAATAATGTGCAAATCCATCCCGGCTGCCAGACTTCTTTTTAGACCCGACATGAGCGTAATCGATCATATCCTCGAAAATGAATAGTGAGAACAATACATATACCATCCTGAAGGAGATCGGTTTCTCTCTCCTGGCGGAAGGGAAAACTATCAGGGCAAAAGCAGAAGGCTACAGCATGTATCCTTTTATCAGGCCCGGATCAACGGTGCTTCTGGGACCGGTCAATGATAGCGTCACACTTATTCCGGGAGAAATTGTGGCATGGAAAAGAGAATCAGGGTTCGTGCTCCACCGGCTAACTTCAATTATAAAGAATGGAAGCGAGATACATTATATCACCAGGGGTGACAGCTGCCTTCAGGAGGACCAGCCTTTAAGCAGGGAACAGATCGCAGGGAGAGTGTTAATGATTGAGGATGCAAAAGGAAAAAAGATGGAAGGGAGTAAGCTTATGAGAAAACCTCGTTATTTTTATAACAGGTTCAGAGTATGGCTTATTTTTAAATGGAAGAGGATAACCAGATCGCTGAAAGTTCTTTAATGAATTGCTGTTCTTCTTTACCCCCTTTCTTATTTCCCCCAAGGGGGCAAAGACTAAACGAACTCCTTCCCCCACGGGGGAAGGCCGGGATGGGGGTAAATGATAAAAAAGGGGAAGTTTGGGGTTGGGGTGTTTTAAAAAAATTGTATCTAAATAATTATTGAAAATCAATAATTATATTGCATGACCAGATGAAAGAAAAAATTAAATATTTCCGTGAATCCATAAAGCTGGTCTGGCAGTCGGCTCCGGGCTGGACATTTGTGAATATTGTAATTTCAGTACTGCGAAGCTTCCTGCCGCTTCTGCTGCTCTGGCTCTTAAAGAGTCTGATCGACGGCATAACGGCAGCAGTATCGGCAAGGCCGGGACAGCCAATCATGAATATCCTTTGGCCCATCATTGCAGTCGTTATAATATGGTTTCTCGATGAGGCGTCCTCCGACATCTCCAACTTCGTCCGCAAAAAACAATCGCTGAAGCTGGAAACCTTTATGTACGGTCTTCTTCACTCAAAAGCCATCAGGCTTGACCTGATCAATTTCGAGCGTCCCGAATATTTTGACATCCTTACCAGGGCGGCAAGAGAGGCGCCGTGGAGGCCCAACAGCATACTTAACAACCTGGTCTCTGTTCTCAGGGGGCTCCTTTCCCTTATTCTGATGGCCGGATTGCTGACATCACTTAGCTGGAAGCTGGCGCTTCTGCTGATTGTTGTGAATGTCCCGGGAGTATGGCTGAGGTTCTACTATGCCGACGTTCTGTACAACTTCCAGAGGGAACAGACTCCTGAAGCAAGAAAAACAGCCTACTTCAACTGGCTTCTGACCGGCGACCGCCCCTCGAGGGAGGTAAGGCTTTTCGGACTCGGGGAATATTTCATATCGCTCTTTAAAAAATCCTTCCTCAAGACAAAGAAGGATGAACTCCGGATCATCAAAAAAAGAACGCTCATTGAACTTATCTCGGATCTTTTCAAAGCGGCTGCCGTACTCATCACGATTATGTTTGTCGCCAGGGAAACGATATTCGGGAAAATCACGCTGGGCCAGATGGCAATGTTACTGCTGGCGTTCAGGCAGGGAATGGTATATATAAAAGAGCTTCTGGGATCAGTCGGCGGACTGTATGAGGATTCACTGTTCATAGGCGATACATTTGAATTCCTTAACCTGAAGGAAAATATTGTTGCAGTTCCGCCCGAGATAGTATCAACGGGATTAAATAAATCCATAGAAGTTGATAATCTCTCTTTCAAATACCCCGGCAACGCCGAAACTACGATCAAAAATGTAACCTTCAGGGTAATGAAGGGAGAGATCATTGCTCTCGTCGGCCCCAACGGAGCCGGGAAGAGCACGCTGGCAAGGCTCATCTGCAGGCTTTATGATCCTGATTCAGGATCGGTTAAGCTCGATGGTGCCGACATCCGGAACATGGATCCTGAAAAATACAGGAAGCTGATATCGGTAGTATTCCAGGATTTTATGCTTTACAACCTTGAGGCCGGGGAGAATATCAGACTTGGTAATATCGATGAAGAAAATCCGGACGAAAAAGTAAAATCTGCCGCACGCGCCGCAGGAGTTCATGATCTTATAAATAATCTGCCCGACGGTTATTCTACAGCCATCGGCAACCTGTTCGACGATAGCCGTGAGCTGAGCTGGGGCGAGTGGCAGAAGCTGGCTCTTTCAAGAGCTCTTTTCAGAGATGCCCCGCTGCTTATCCTCGATGAACCGTCAAGCTCCCTTGATGCCGATACGGAATATGATATCTTTAGCCGTTTCAGGGAGATTGTAAAGGGGAGGACATCAATCCTGATAAGCCACAGGTTTACAAATGTAAGCCTGGCCGACAGGATCATCGTACTTGACAAAGGAGCCGTTGCAGAGAGCGGCACCCATGAAGAGCTTATGAAGAAAAAAGGGATATACTTCAGCATGTATACCAAACAGACCGGCAGGTTTGATAAATGAAAAGCGATCTGAACATCAGGGATGAAGAGATACTTCTTCTCGGGCTGTGCCGCCTCTCTTTCGGTGTGGAGCTGAAGGTCATGCTTTCCGCTCTGGCCGAGACTGTGACTGACTGGAATTATTTTTTTACAATGGCAAACGCCCATGGTGTGGCTGCTTTGGTCTATCATAACCTCGAAAAGCTCGGGTTCCTGGATCTTTTGCCGGACGAAGTCACAGGAAAGCTCAGGAATGCAATAATGGTGACCATCAGCAGGAACGCAGGAAATGCCGTGTCAATGGGAGAAGTGCTCAGGATCCTAAACCGTGAGAACATCAAGACCATACTGCTGAAGGGTCTTGCCCTGGAGCTTACGGTATATGGAAACTGCGGGCTGAGGCAGATGACCGATGTCGATGTCCTGGTAAGCAGGGACAACTGCATGAAGGCCAGGAAGCTGCTCATGGAGAACGGATTTGAATCACTTCCTGTCAAATCGGTATTTCACAAACCTATAATTGCCGACATCGGCAAGCATCTGCCGACACTTATCAAGAACGGGTTTGCCGTTGAACTTCATCATGAACTCTTCGGAGCCGGAAAAAACGTGCTGACAAGAATGCTCTACGACACCAGCATTGAAATAGAGGTGAGCGGTGAAAAATGTTTCGTGCCGGATGCTCAGATCTTCTTCCTCTACCTGGTAAAGCACCTGTATCTTCATGAGATGAACAATGAATCGCAACTCAGGCTATATACGGACCTGGCAGTGCTGATTGAAAAATACGGCGATGAGCTTCTGGACTATGACCTGCTTACATATGCCAACCAGGCAGACATGTCGCAGATACTTGCATGGAGGCTTGAGCCGCTGAGAGACCTCTGGGGCATCTCGTTCCCCGGCTGGATAAACGAATTTATTGACAAATGGTACCATCCCGATTCAATAAACAGATTCGTTTTCTTCCTGAAAAACCCGAAGGATAACCCGCCTCCCGGCAAAGGACAGAAATACAGGTACAACCTCGGGGAGGTAAAAGGGATACACCGGAAGGCGCTCTATATTCTTGGAGAGATATTTCCAACGATAGAATTCATGAAGAAGCGGTACAATTGCAAAAGCACCATGACGACATTGCTCCATTACCCGTCCAGGTGGCTTGGTCTTTGATTAAGCCGGCTTTTGAACAGGTTAAGCCTAATCTGGTTATTTTGCAAGAAGAGAGTCCTGGTACTGAAGGTAGATCGTGAAATATCCTTCAGTGATCGTTAAGGAGTCGTTGGAATTGGCGACATTCTTAAGCTTGAAATGGAAATCACCTACAAGATCAGGAACCTGGAGACCCAGCAAACGGAATTCCCCTGACGTTGCATGGTATATCCGGGAGTCGCTGGTCCTGAACCTGACCGAAAAAGCGGGGTATGTGTAGGTGTTTTTAACTAAAGAAGTATCGGGGACCCACATTGAGATGGAGTCGCCGCCGCTCCCATAGATATTCCAGATATAACTTTTTTTAACTGAGTTCTTATACGCGGTGTATTTAACTGCGTATCCCTGGGTTGAGTTGTATATGCCGTTATTCCGGTACTCAAGCAGGTGAGATTTTTGCACCTCATGGGTGCCGCAGGATGTCAGCAGGATGAAGATAAGGCCGGAAAACAGAATAGTCCTTTTCATAACCGGGAGATTTAGGCATAAAATTACCGAAAAAAAACAAGATATGCCATATATATAAACGCCATTCTTCTGCCCCTTATCACAGGTACAGCCATACCCGGAGATACTGTCATTTTACTCCTGCCGGGAGGGCGCTTAGCCGCGTGTAATAAAATAAATTTGCCCTGGGCTTTCTTTTAATGTAACTTTGATTGCGAAAGAAACAAGAGCGCATGATCAGGGTTATAAAATTATAAAGAATGAAAAAATTAATTATTTCACTTTTCCTGGTTTCATTGGGAACCGCAGCTTTTTGCACAACCTGGACAATACAAAACTCGGGGTTTACATTTACTCCATCAACCATAACCATTATTTCCGGCGACGATGTAAGTTTTGTGCTTGAATCCATGCACAATGCGGTAGAAGTAAGTCAGACCACATGGGATGCCAATGGCAACACACCTCTCTCCGGTGGTTTTTCCGTTGCATTCGGAGGCGGAACTGTTTTACCTGCTAAGCTTACAGTCGGCACACACTGGTATGTATGCCAACCTCACGCATCATTAGGGATGAAAGGTATAATCATCGTCAGTATTTCAACCGGCATACCAGAGAGTCAATCACAGATGAATATCTCTGTCTATCCGAATCCGGCCAGTGATTTCATAACGGTTAAAACAAACAGCGGCTTTCAGAGCTCTCCCTATTTCATAACAGACATGGCAGGGCGGCAAGTTCTTTCCGGCAAGCTGAACAGCGAGGAAAATTTTATAGAAATCAGCAAGTTTGAAAAAGGCATCTATCTGTTCCAGGTAGCAGGACAGAGAAGGCGATCATTTAAAGTGATAAAGAATTAAAGACCTGCACACAACAACATTTATTAAGTAGGATTTTATTGTTGTTTAATTATTCCGGGATTCGTTTTTTCGGCATATATTTGTTTTCAATTATTAACCAGGCGTCTGTCGCAGGAGGGCAGGCTATTTTGCATTTTTGCCCCTGCGCCGTTGCTCCTTTTAAGCTTTACTTCTCATGAAAACTAAACTCTTCTCCTTACTTCTTACTACTTACTTCTTACTACTTACTTTTTGCCTTTCCCCCTGCACCGCACAGGTGCCTCAGGGTTTCAACTACCAGGCCATTGCACGGAATGCTACTGGATTGCCAATTACTAATCAGGTTATTCCCGTCAGAATATCGATCGTGACTGCACTTACCGGCGGGACCGTTATATGGCAGGAAGAACATTCCTCTGTTACCGCCGATCAGTTTGGAATGATATCGCTTGTAGTAGGAACAGGAACGCAGACCGGAGGGTCAGCAGCTTCATTTTCAGCGATCAACTGGAGCGCCCAGACACTCTTCCTGAAGACTGAAGTCAAATATCCCGGACCAGGCTGGACAGATATGGGAACCAGCCAGATATGGGCTGTCCCTTATTCGCTGGTGGCAAAGAGTATTGAAGGGCCTCTGGTAAAGCTGGGGATAAACGGGACAACAGATAATATGGAAGAATCGCTGTTTGAGGTAAAAAACAAAGCGGGGAATACTGTCTTTGCCGTTTACAATGAAGGAGTGAGAATATATGTCGGCAATGGCGATGCAAAGGGAACCAAGGGCGGTTTTTCTGTTGGCGGGTATGATGAAACAAAGGGTGTTCACAACCTGCTTACAGTCAACAGCGATAGTGTAAGGGTTTATCTTGACAATAATCCTTCAAAGAAAGGGATAAAAGGCGGGTTTGCTGTTGGCGGTTATGATATGACAAAAGGATCGGAAAATAAATATCTGTCAGTTAGTCCGGACAGCACCATGGTCTATCTTCAATCACAAAGCAAGGATTCTTCATCTACATTCAATATTGTTGCTCTCAATGAAAATAATGGTCGAAAATACCTGCTGCAGGCTAATACAGACACAGTTGGCATAGCCGGAGTATTGAATGTCAAGAATAATTTAGTTGTGAACGGGGACATTAATATTTCCGGAACAACCGTTCAGGACACTTCTCTGGTTACCGATAGGGATGGCAATACTTATAAAACAATCAGGATTGGACAACAGATATGGATGGCTGAAGATTTAAAAACCGCTAAATACAATGATGGGACAGCTATACCAAATATTACAGATAATACAGAATGGATTTCATTATCCACACCAGGGTACTGTTGGTACAATAATGATAAAGGTACCTATAAACCAGTTTATGGAGCATTATACAACTGGTTTGCAGTAAGCACAGGGATGCTATGCCCGCAGGGTTGGCATGTACCCTCCGATAATGATTGGACAGACCTGGAAAACTTTTTGGGCTACGAAGGTGTAGGAGGCCAGCTAAAAGAAGTGGGTACAAACCATTGGGCAAGCCCGAACCAGGGGGCAACAAATGGAGCCGGTTTTACAGCTCTTCCCGGTGGCAGCCGTACCACTGACGGGCTATTTGATGGCACTGGATTATACAATAACTGGTGGACATCGACGGATGGAGAAGGATCGGCTTATTACAGGTCGGCGAGCTACGATAGCGGCGAAACGTCTTCGGGCGCTATGGATTATACTGTCGGTGCTGCTGTCCGCTGCATATTTGGAGGCATCTGATAAATGTAAAAGGCAGCTTTTTTTCTAAGCCATATATTTATTAACATCGTCAAACTATTGACCGGATCCCCACTAAGGGATAGGAGTTGCGTAGCTTAAAATAAACTTGACTCTACTTGTCTTTTTTTTTATAACTTGCTTATATAAATACTTGTTTTCAATTATTAACCAGGCATCTGTCGCAGGAGGCCAGACTATTTTGCCTTTGTGCCCTGCGCCGTTGCTCATTTAAGCCTTTCTTCCCATGAAAACTAAACTCTTCTCCTTACTTCTTACTACTTACTTCTTACTACTTACTTTTTGCCTTTCCCCCTGCACCGCACAGGTGCCACAGGGCTTCAACTACCAGGCCATTGCACGGAATGCTACTGGATTGCCAATTACTAACCAGGTTATTCCCGTCAGAATATCGATCGTGACTGCACTTACCAGCGGGACCGTTATATGGCAGGAAGAACATTCCTCTGTTACCGCCGATCAGTTTGGAATGATATCGCTTGTAGTAGGAACAGGAACGCAGACCGGAGGGTCAGCAACTTCATTTTCAGCGATCAACTGGAGCGCCCAGACACTCTTCCTGAAGACTGAAGTCAAATACCCGGGACCGGGCTGGACTGATATGGGAACCAGCCAGATCTGGGCCGTTCCATATTCTCTTACAGCAAAAGAAGTTACTGGCCCGCTGACGAAGCTTGGTATAACGGGAACGACAACCGATATGGAAGAGGCATTGTTTGAGGTAAAAAACCAGGCCGGAAATACTGTTTTTGCAGTTTACAATGAAGGAATAAGGGCTTATGTAGGAAATGGTGACGCAAAAGGTAAAAGGGGAGGATTTGCAGTTGGGGGTTATGATGCTACAAAGGGCAGTGGTACTATATATGATCTTTTTACATTAAACACTGACAGTGCAAGGATCTATGTTGACAGCAAGCCAAATCTCAAGGGAGCAAGAGGTGGCTTTTCAGTTGGAGGGTACGATATGACGAAAGGAGGCGTGCCAGTACAGAATTATCTGGATGTAAGCAACGACAGCGTAAGGATATATATCGACAGCAATCCTCTTACCAAAGGGAAAAGAGGAGGTTTTGCTGTAGGCGGATATGATATGACTAAAGGTACGAATGACAATTATCTTAATGTGAATACAGATGCCACTGGCATAATAAATCCAGTCAACAGAATATTGTGGTACCCAATTAAGAATGCTTTTCTTACAGGAAGAGTTTTGGTAGAAAAACCGGATAGTGTTGGTACTAACTCATTTGCTTCCGGTTATGAATCTAAAGCAATAGGACAATATTCACAAGCTTTGGGGTATAAAGCCGTTGCAAGAGGCGATTATTCAACAGCAATTGGGAAAAACGCTTTGGCAAATAAAATCAATTCTTTTGCATTTGGTGATTCTGCAAGAGCATTAAATTTAGAAAGTTATGCAATAGGCAGAGGTGCTATTGCAAGCGGTTATAGGAGTTTTGCTTTTGGTAGTGCTGGGATAGACTCAGCTGGTCATCCTACAGATGTTGCCCGTGCATTGGGAGATTATTCTTTTGCTATAGGTCAGGGTTCACAAACATGTGGCTTAGGATCTTTTGCATTTGGAATTGCCGATACTGCGAAAGGTAAATATGCAATTGCAATGGGATACAAAACCAGTGCTAGAGGTGCTTTTAGTACTGCAATGGGACTTTACACCACAGCAAGTGAGTTGTATTCAACTGCAATGGGAGGCTGGACAATTGCAAGCGGCACCTATTCAACGGCTATGGGAATGAGAGCCATTGCAAGCGGAGATGATGCAACCGCAATGGGGCACTACTCCACCGCAAGCGGAGCAGTATCAACAGCAATGGGATATACCACAACTGCAAGTGGAATAATGGCAACTGCAATTGGTGGATACACAACTGCCAGTGGTAATTTTTCATTAGCCTGGGGTGACAACACCAAAGCAATTGGAACATGCTCAATGGCAATGGGAGAGAGTTCCGTTGCCAGTGGAAATTTTTCGACAGCGATAGGAGATGGCACCATTGCAAATGGAGTTCTTTCAACAGCCATGGGATATATGACTACAGCGACCGGATCCTATTCAACCTCCATGGGAAATAAATCAATGGCAAAAGGCGACAATTCATTTGCAATTGGGATTCAAGATACAGCAAGCGGGTATGGTTCAACTGTAACAGGATTAGGTACAAAAGCAAACAATTATTACTCAATCGCAACGGGAGAGTACACAACCGCAAGCGGAAGCAATTCAACCGCGATAGGAGGTTGGACAACTGCAAGTGGAGACTTTTCAATCGCATTTGGTTATATGACTAAGGCACCATCGGGTTTCGAATCAGTATTTGGCGCTAATAACACAAGTTATACACCTTTATCTACGACAGGTTGGAATCCATCAGACAGATTGTTTGTCATTGGCAACGGTGGTTTTTCAACTCCATCAAATGCAGTAACAGTTTTGAAAAATGGTTGTGTCGGTTTGCAGAGCATCATAAGCCCGACTTATGCACTACAGTTACCAAACAGTGCAACTGTTACAATTGGTACAGGGAGGGCTTATGCCTGGACGACCTACTCCGACAGCCGCCTTAAAGAAAACCAGATGCCTCTTTCCTATGGTCTCAGAGAAGTGATGGAGCTCTCTCCGAAACAATATGTCCATCACAGCAGTATTGATCAGTCCACCTGGGGAAAAGAAAACATCCCGAGAACGATAGGGCTCATTGCACAGGAGGTTTATGATATAATTCCCGAAGCCGTTGATGTTCCTGAGAACAGTGTGACAGGACTTTGGGGTCTGAATTATGACAAGTTGATTCCAGTCTTGGTTAAAGCCATCCAGGAGCAGCAGACTCAGATTGAATCCTACAAATCCGAAAACGATAATCTTAAATCACAGGTTCAGTCTCTTCAGGGAAAGGCTGAACAGATTGAGACCCAGCAAAAAGAAATTGATGAGCTAAAGGCCCTTGTCAACAGCCTTATTACCAGTCAGACAACCCAGATGAATAAAGAATAACTGATCGGTCAGTTCAAAGCATCAGAGAGTGATCACTAACCCCGGACATATAGCGGCTACCGGTGACCGGTCACCGGCAACCGGAAGAATGAATTACTAACCCCGGACTTCAGTCCGGGGTGAACAAGGAAGAAGGGAACCGGACTTTAGCCCTCACCATGTTAGTCGTTCCACTATTCTATTTCTCCATTCGTCAAAAATACTTGATATGTTTTTCTTTTTGACTTAACTTTCCTTTGATATTGATCGGCACAGGGCTCATGACACACGATGCACGATATCGGTTTTCAGATATTCTAATTATTAACGCTATGAAAACAAAACTCTTCTTCTTACTTCTTACTACTTATTTCTTACTTTCCCCCTGCACCGCACAGGTGCCTCAGGGCTTCAACTATCAGGCCATTGCACGAGATGGTTCAGGTACTATTCTCGCGAACCAGGCGCTCCCGGTCAAGATCGATATCCAGACTTCACTTACAGGAGGAACTCTGATCTATGAGGAACTATTTTCATCTATTACCTCGAACAGCTATGGATTGATTTCACTGGTCGTTGGAACAGGAACCCAGACCGGAGGAAGCGCAGCCTCATTTTCGGCAATTGACTGGAAAGCTCAGACACTCTATCTGAAGACAATAATTCAGTATCCGGGAACCACCTGGACCACAATGGGGACAAGCCAGTTATGGGGTGTCCCATATTCGCTTGTGGCCCAGAATGTCGCAGGCCCGCTGACGAAGCTTGGGATAACCGGAACAACAACCGATATGGAAGAGGCTCTGTTTGAGGTGAAGAACCAGGCCGGCAATACGGTTTTTGCTGTTTACAATGAGGGAATCAGGGCTTATGTTGGAAACGGTAATGCAAAAGGAGCAAAGGGAGGATTTTCTGTAGGCGGCTATGATGC
>Ga0224523_1000965_pt1 | contig 13102 bp, 14 predicted proteins | sample CFST50metaG_FD_182732 | JGI IMG/M metagenome (GOLD analysis project Ga0224523, IMG submission 182732) | Peat soil microbial communities from Stordalen Mire, Sweden - C.F.S.T50 | ecosystem: Environmental > Terrestrial > Soil > Wetlands > Peat | place: Sweden: Norrbotten County, Stordalen Mire...
CATTGCACGCCGCATGTTGATACTCGCATCCGAAGATATTGGCAATGCAAATCCAAATGCGCTATTGCTTGCCAACTCATGCTTCCAGGCGATTGATGTTATTGGTTATCCTGAATGCAGGATCATTTTAAGCCAGACAGCGGTTTATCTTGCTACATCCATAAAGAGTAACGCTTCCTACATGGCTATTGAAAATGCTTTAGCCGAAACAGAAAACTCTGGCGACCTTGCCGTTCCTTTGCATATACGCAACGCTCCTACTAAGCTGATGAAAGATATAGGTTACCACAAAGGTTATAAATACGCTCACAGCTTTGAAAATAATTTTGTTGATATGGAATATCTTCCCGAAAAAATAAAAGGAAAAAAGTTTTATGATCCCGGTAAAAACAAACGTGAAGATGAAATAAGGCAATGGCTAAGATCACTGTGGGAAAAGAAATATGAGTATTGATTATTTATCTAACATTAAAGCAAAAACTACTTCATGACTTCCACTAGAATATTTATTTAATTCTGATATTGTGTGATCGTATGAATATCCTATCCTGTATTTCCCTTTAATATCAACCCCTCCCATGAATGCAATGGCATCTGATTTCCGGTATGTCATTCCAAGCCAATACCGTTTTTTGTAAAGCGTTATTAAATTATAATCAAATTGCGTGCTCACCTGATCGGTCTTCATAAGCACACAGGGTTTAATAGTAAAGCTCTCTCCAATATTTATGTTGTAAGAGCAATTACCAAAATAATGCCTTGCATTTTTATAACCTAATCTTTTAGATTCCGATTCATTCAATTGTGTGCTGCTTATTCCAATTAAAAGATGAGGTGATTTAAACATTAATCCAAAATTAATGTTTAATAAGTATGCTGGTTTTGTTGGAAGAAGAGGATCATTGGGAGTTGTAGTAATAAACTTGCTAAAATCATAATAAAGTCTTTCCACACCAAATGAAATACCCGAACTCAAAACTCTTCCTTTCTTCAAATCAAGTTGATATGAATAATTTAAATTTACTTTATTGTTTGTTTCAAATCCTAAATGATAATAAGTGTAATTCATTCCTATCCCACTATTTATTTTAGTCCATTTAAAATCATAAACAGCACTTACAGTTATTGGATTTCCATCAAAGCCAACCCATTGATCTCGTCCGCATATAGAAGCATAATGTTTATTAAAAAGTCCGGTTGCTGCAGGATTGAATAATGAATAATTATTCCAGAACATAGTGAACTGAGGTTCTTGCTGAGCATAACATCGCCCAATAAAACAGGAAATAATAAGTATGCTTAATATTTTTATTATTTTCATTATTAAAATTTGACAAATATAAAACTATTTCCCCTTTTTCATCATCATCACAGCAATCGTCATCATGTAAACATACGTATTCAGCATGAACAGCCGTTGCCATAAACCTTTGTAAACTGAAAGAAAATCATTTTCATTTGGTGAATACCTGAACAAAAATAAAAGTATTGTCAGAATGCCTAGCACAAAAACAATTTGTGACATGCGGTAAAATACAGGCTTTTCATTTTTTGAAATTACTTTCAGCATGATCAGAGGAAATACTAAAATGGCTGCAACGCCTATGCCTCCTAATGTATCATGAAAGATCAAAGAAGTTGCAAGGCCGTTTGCAAGATGGTCTGCCTTAAATGAGCCCGAGCCAATGCCTTCGCCAAAGCCGTAAAGCATGATAAGCAATGCAGCAAGATTTACATATTTTCCTTTTCCTGCAAATGCTATTTTAAAACCTGTTGCAAAAAATATCAATAGTATTCCCATTATTATCCACCACAATGAAATTGCTTCGGATACAGGACTGGCTGATGCTCCCAGCGCACTCATCGTATCTTTCAATTGACTGTAGCCCGGATAATATGCCCCGAAAATAAAAATAGTAACGAATTCTACAATGCAAACAATCATACAAGCTACTGCCGATGAAATAATATGTTTGGAATAATTTTTCATTGTTTATGGTTTAATGACTTTCGCCAATGCTGATGGTACTTTCAGCAGATCATAATCATGCTGGTAGATCAAATATTTATTGTACCACACTGGTTCAAATTTTTCTTTGTATTCGCGCAGGCCTTTGTAATGTGAGAATGATTTAATTTTTTCGTAAGCAAATTTCATTGATCTTTCAGGGAATGTGTGAGGGTCATCAATACCGCTCATAGGAGCAAAACCCAGGTTCACATATTTGTAATTTTGTGTTTTTAAATAATTGAAAAGCTCAATTAAAATATAATCCATTACGCCATTTGGAGCATCTTTCGTTTTTCGTATCAGGTCATAAGTGGCTTCATCTTTAGCATAATCAGGAATGACATTAAGGAACGCTACTATTTTTTCTTCTGCATTTTCAACAGTGATAATGATTTGCTGCTTTAGCTCATCCCAGTCGAACAGCCCCTGGGAAAAAATAATTTCGCTTCTGCCTGTGTCATTCAGCCATTCATCGCTTACTGATTTTATTTTCTGCAGCACACCGTCTTTCACAGGTGGCACATGGATCGTAGATTTAAAGCCACGATCGGTCACTTTTTTTATTGCATTTCTTAATGATTTCCTGTTGCCACCATCCAAGTTAAATGCTGAAATATCGACCACGCCTTCCTGTCCGAGGAACATATCTTTTTTTCGAAGCTCGCGAAAAATTTCAAGTGATTCTTCTGTAACCCTGTAATAAAGGCTTTTCAGCCCATTTTCAAAACAATATTCATCAAATTCGCAGATACACTTTTTCATTTCTTCAGCATTTTCACTAACAGGATTTTCAAGCACAACAGCAAAGTTCCCTGAAACTCGATAAGAGATGAAAGATTTCTTATTCTCTGAAAAGAAAAGCATTTTATCATTGTAAATTTTAAAATAATCAACCTGCGAATTTCCGAATTGTTTTAATAAATCTTTTGCCTGAATTAACTCTTCATCCGTAACATTTTTTTTCGGAACATAGGAACGAACAAAAGTGTATATTAAAAAAGTGATTGAAAGAAATCCGCTGATATTAATGGAATGCAGGAATCGTCTCGCAAAATGATCGGAAGGAACAAGGTCATTGCTACCTACTAAAAAATAATTCTGGAACGTATACTTTATTGATTGAAAAATATTAAAACTTATATCAAAATGTTTTTTATCCAAAAAATAAAAACCCCCAATTCCATATATCAATGTCGCAGCAGCTAAGAGCAAAGAAGTTTGTATACCAACATTCCGCATTTTCGGATTTGTTTTAATATAATACTCTTTGCGTGTCGCAATAAGTATAACAATAACAAAAAGTGCAACGCTTGCTTCTTCAATATCTATAGCTTTTGTAATATGACCAACCAATGATAAGATACTTAATACAATTGCAAACACCCATGCTGTGCGCAAACCTTTCAACATAAATGCAGCAGTTAACAATAAAAAGAATCCCGCGATCAAAACAAGATCATTGGAAGCATGGATCAACTCAGTGGGGAGAAAATCCTTTAATCGCGTCAATCTTTCAGAAACAGCAGGCGTTACAACAGAATAAATATTTAATATTCCCAGCCCCATAAGAAATAGCGCAGGAAGTATACGCATCAGTAATTTATTTAATTTGGAAAGAAACGTCAGGATACCTACAAGCAAAGGCAGCCAGAATTCAAAGAAACGATATAAGAATGTTGCGGCAATTGCTTCCACATTTCCGAGTCCAAAACGAATGAGAACGTATGTCATTGAAACTTCAATAGCACCAAGTCCACGTAAGAAAGGTGAAATGACCATAAAGATCACCGAAACGATGTACCCCATGAGGGCGGCATAAATCGTAGAATGATAATTGAGCGCCATCATTGCAACATATAAAAATGCAACTCCTGTTAATTCAATCAGGACAGAAATAAAAACCGTGAATAAAAATTTCTTTTTATCAATTTTATTGGTCAGGAGATCATTCATAAAAACTTCTGATGTTGGTATAAACTTTACCAACATAGTGTATACAAAGCTTTTTTTAATAATAGAACGATATACCAGGAACAAAGAGGTTATTAAAAGGATAACAGCGCCTAATGCGTACCATTCGCCGGAACCAATAGTACCATCAATGATTGCATATATAAAAATCGGAATTGCCACAATTACAACTGTAAGAACGCCTGTAAACCCATATACAGAAGATGCAAAAAGGATCTGTGATTTTCTTATTCCTTTTTTCTCAATAGTTCCCGTAAAGAAAGCATAAGAAGCAATTCCGCCTGCAGGCAAAAAAACACTGATCAAATTTCGCTTGATGAAAAGTACCGTAGAATCGAGCAAAGAGACCTTACTTCCTGTCGTTGCAAACGCATTGACATACATTAGCCCCTGCAATAAAATATAAATCGCAGTTAAACCAATTCCGACCAGCATCCATATCCATCGTGCAGCAGTTAATGTATATTTTACTTCACTCAATTCTGCACGTTCATGTTTAATGAACCAAATGCCAATAGCAATAAAGAAAAGAGTAAAAATAAACTGGGCTATGATCTTCTTGTTTTCACGTAAGAATGGATTTATTCGTTCCTTAAAACGATATGACAAAAAGCCTTTAAACACTTCTTTTTCCATGTGGGTAACTTTAAAAAATATTCAAATATGTGTTTTAAAGTTATTGTGGATGTTTTTAACAGTCCTGACAAACCACAGTAATTTCAATGTTAATAAACGATATTAAAAATATCTTTTAAGTTTTTTCTTGCTTCATTGATTCCCAGATCGGCAGCTTTTTTCCAGTCAGCAATGCACAAATCTTCTTTTCCTAAACGGTAATAAGCCATTCCGCGGTCATCATATGCACTTGCATTTTTCGGGTTAAGATTTGTAATGACGTATGTAAAATCATCAACAGCTGAATCGAAATTATGTATTGCAAAATAAGCAACTCCCCGATTATAATATGCATTTTCACGCTGCGGATTGTACGTTAAGGCAGAAGCAAATTTAGAAATCGCTTGTTCTTTTGTAGACTGAATATTTATCTTTGTTATAACATAAGTATAATCAGCAATAGCTAGTTCATACTTGCCTTGGTCTGCATATGCCATCCCGCGATTAACATATGCTTCAGCATATAGAGAATTTATTGCTATAGCCGAATCGCAATATGCAATTGTCAGGTCATACTTTCCCTGCTTATAAGAAGAGCGTCCTTTTTTACAATAAATCTCTTCTTTTTTTTGTGCAACAGAATCCTGCACACAAATAAATAAGATCGACACACACATCGTTAAAACTGATAACCTATTTTTCATTTTTAAAAGGTATTATTTATAAATAATTACTAATAATTAACAACTATTTTTCAGGCTGCAATTTACTGATTTTTTAAATGTAGATGATGATCTGAATTTCAAATAAACTAACAATCTTTTCCACTATTATACTTTACCTTTCCTGTATATATAATTATATATTTCTTTTTTTTCTTCAGGCTGAAACCATTGTATTCCCTGCATTTTTTTGAACCATGTTAATTGTCGCTTTGCATAACGGCGGGTGTTTGTCTTGATGTTTTCAATGGCTTTTTCAAGAGAAACCTGTCCATCGAAATACTCGAATATCTCTTTATAACCCACTGTATTCAATGCATTGAGATCACGAAACAAAATAAGCTGCTGAACTTCTTCAACCAAACCATTTTCTATCATCATGTCGACACGTTGATTTATTCTTTCAAAAAGATCGTTTCTTTCCCTGTCAAGACCAATTAAAATTGTGTTGAAATTTCTTTTTTTATTTTCATTCTTTCGCAATGATGAAAATTTTTTACCTGTGGTCAAACATACTTCAAGAGCGCGCATCAAGCGAGCGTGATTTTTCAAATCGACTTCCGAATAATATTCAGGATCGAGTTCTTTCAGCAAGTGCCTGAGGGAAGATATTCCTTCATTTGCAAATAATGATTTCAAATAGGAACGCACAGATTCATCAGGATCGGGTAAATCATCAATACCGTTAATCACTGCATTTATATATAAGCCCGAACCACCCACCATCACAAGGTTATCGTAAGTTATAAATAACTCGTTTATTTTAGAGATGGCATCGATTTCATATTTTGAAACATTATAATAGTCATGAATAGAAAGATGCCCGATAAAATGATGATTAACGGTTCTTAATTCAGAAATAGACGGTGGTGCAGTACCGATCTTCATTTCCCTGTAGAATTGCCGTGAATCGGCAGAAATGATCTCGGTCTGCAAAGATTTTGCTAAGTCAATACTAAAGGATGTTTTGCCAACAGCTGTTGGTCCGGTAATAACAATAAGCGTTTTATCAGAATTTATCATCATCAAATACTTCGCCGGATTCTTCAGCTAATCCTGCTTCTGCATCTGTGCCGGAATATAATCCGAGCGTATCATCATCATCTTTTATTCCTGCTTCATTTTCAACATATATTTCTTCTTCATCAAAATCGGAAGAAACGCGCGAAGATGAAATAGGGCTACCTGGTTTTGGTATCATTCCTGATTTGCGGACACATCTTGGGTATCTGATCTTTTTGTCGGCAGGAATTATTTTACTTAGTTCAATATAGAATTCATACATGTTTAAAAAATCATACACGTAAATCATTCTTTGATGAGGATCGTCGATGTAATCGGAAAGCTTGCATTTACTCATTAGCAGTGGGGCTTTTTCTTCATCTTCTTCATCACTCATATCTTCGAGTGTAATTTCTTTTTTCCGGTTCCATTTACTGTCGCAGATGTAGAAAGAGGCTAGTTCTTTTCCATCAAAGTCTACAGATTGAAAGATGGCTTTATGAAGATCCGCGAAGGTACTTCCAGCCGTTATTTCAATATCTCGGTAAAAATCATCAATATCCTCTATTAATACCCTGAATCTGTAAGCATGCATAATCGTTATTTTTTTTCTGGTTTAGGTTAATAATTAATTTTCGATATAAAGATAATGTGTTTTTATTTTGATTTCAAACTTTTTTTAAAATATTATTTATTTTTTTAAACCTAATTTTTTCCCTTCTTCAAACATTAATTTTTCAGCTTCCTCGAAATTGTTTCCAATTACGCCATCGAGAATCGCTTCACGTATTGAATTTTTAATAAGCCCAACTTCTTTACAAGGTGCAATATTAAATATTTTCATGATATATTCACCATCAATTGGCGGTTGCCAGTTCCTTATTTTGTCTTTTTCTTCAATTTCCTTAAGTTTTATGCGAACTAATTCAAAGTTTTTCATGAAACGTAAAACTTTTTCCTGGTTTTTGGAAGTGATGTCGGCTTCGCAAAGCGTCATCAGGTCATCAATTTCATCGCCCGCATCAAACAATAATCTTCGGATAGCTGAATCGGTCACTTCTTCTTCCGAAAGAGCAATCGGTCGCAAATGAAGCAGAACAAGCTTTTCAACGTATTTCATTTTTTCATTCAATGGCAATGCCATTTTCCTGAAAATTGAATGGATCATTTTGCTGCCTCTAAATTCGTGCCCGTAAAATGTCCACCCTGCTTTTTGATCAAATCTTTTCACTGCTGGTTTTCCAATGTCGTGTAGGATCGCAGCCCAGCGAAACCATAGGTTATCCGAATGTAAAGCGATTTTATCCAATACTTCAAGTGTGTGATAAAAAACATCCTTGTGCCCTTTTCCTTCTTTTATATCAGTCCCTTTAAGCAAAGCCATTTCGGGAAAGATCAGTTGCAACAGACCGGATTTATTGAGAAGCATAAATCCTTTGGAAGGAATATCCGATAAAATGATTTTATTTATTTCTTCAATGATACGTTCTTTGGAAATAATACTGATTCGTTCTTTTGTTTTTGAAATTGCAGAAAATGTTTTGTCTTCAATCTTAAAATCAAGTTGTGTTGCAAAGCGTATGGCTCTAAGCATTCGCAAAGGGTCATCCGAAAATGTAATTAAAGGATCAAGAGGTGTTCTGATAATTTTTTTTTCAATATCTTCTAATCCGTTAAATGGATCGATCACCTCACCCAGATTATTTTTTTGCAGGCTTATGGATAAAGCATTTATCGTAAAATCCCTGCGATTCTGGTCGTCTTCCATTGAGCCATCTTCAACAACGGGTTTTCTTGAATCGTTGCGATAAGATTCTTTCCGCGCTCCAACAAATTCAATTTCATAATCACCATGGTGGATCATGGCAGTACCAAAATTTTTAAACACTTTCACTTTCGTAGTATGCCCGATCCTTTCTGCGATTTTTTCGGCAAACAGAATTCCGCTGCCCGATACAACAATATCAATATCATTGCAGGGACGATTTAGAATATGATCTCTTACAAAGCCACCAATTACAAAAGCGTCCATGCCTGTTTCAGCAGCTGTTTCGGATATTTGTTTTAATATGGGAAGATTTACTTCGATTTTCAAAGGATGAAAATTTATTGCCGGATTATTTGAAATTCACCATCGCTATGAAGCTTTAAAATAGTAGATGGTTTGAGTTGATTTATTTTATCTTGCCCGGTGGTTACAATATAATCAACGGATTTCTTAATTTCCTCAGATATTTTATTAAATAATAATGGTGCAGGTATTCCTGAAATATTTGCTGATGTTGACACAATAGGCTTTCCGAAAAGAGTAACCAACTGTTTGCAAAATTCATCTTTTACAATTCGGATAGCAATGCTGCCATCGGCTCCCATCATATTTTTTGCAATATTTTTCGCACTAGGATAAATAATTGTAGTGGGCTGTTGAAAGCTATTGATCAGGTCCCAGGCAATATCGGGGATATCATTTACATATTCCTTAAGCATGTCTGTATCGCTGACAAGAAGGATCATGCTTTTCGCTTCTTTTCGTTTTTTAAGTTTATAGATCCTAGCGGTAGCTTTTAAATTCGTGGCATCGCAGCCAATACCCCATACGGTATCGGTCGGGTATAAAATAATACCGCCTTTGTTCATAACAAATATCGCTTTTTCAATGTCGTCAAGATCAGGCATAATGATAATCAGTTTGTGATAGTTCTTAATATTTTATCGGTATCTATTGTATATGCACATTCAAAATGATTTTCAGGGCAAGATTTCAAACCATGAATTCCGCATGGCTTACATTTCATGACTTTTTCTGTTTCAATAACAAATGAATTTACTGATAATGGCCCGAATCCAAATGCAGGGATCGTAGAACAAAAAACAGCTGTAACATCTGCATTCATTGCCGATGCAATATGCATGGGCGACGAATCATTAACAAAATTCATTTTCGCATTTTTCATTAGCGCTGCTGTTTCCAGTAATCTTAGTTCTCCTGCAAAATTAACAGAAAACTGGTTACCTGATTGGGAAATTATTTCGCTGCATAATTCTTTGTCTTTTCCTCCCCCAATTAAATATATTGCTAAAGGAGTTTTTATTTTTTTAATGAATTCTATCCATTTTTCCTTGGGAAATTGTTTAGTAAACCATACCGAAGCCGGTGCTATGCAGATATAATCCTTTTGAATGAAATTTTTTATTTTCAGAAAATCTTTTTCCTGCGGATATAAACGGGGCATGGTTCTTTGTTGATCTCCGAATTCCGCAATAAGCGAAAGATTCCGGTCTATCTCATGCATAAAAAGATCTTTTCTTCCAATAATATGTTTTACTCTTCTGCTGAAAAAAATTGAAAATGGATTTTTATCAAAACCTATTGTTCTAGAAGCTTTCGAAAATGCAGTGATAAAGCCAGAAGAGCTGAAGCGGTGCAGGGTCACAATAAGGTCATACCTGGTTTGCCGGATCTTTTTTAAAATTCTAAAAAGGTTCTTTATCTTGTTATTTTTTTTATCCCAGCAAATGACCTCATGAAGAAAAGGATGGTTTTCAAACAACTCTTCATTCCCTTTCCTGAGCAGGAAATCAATGGCTGCTTCAGGAAAAAGCCGGTGAAGTTTTTCAGCGACAGGTGTTGCCAATATCACATCACCGATAAATGTTGTTTGTATGATCAATATTTTTTTCATATTCCTAAATCGTACAAAATTAAGATTTATACGGATTTCAAATCAAATAATGAAAAAATTATTCTGTACGAAGATATTTTATTTCTAAAGAGGCAAGTTTTTTTAAACTTTCATAAACGAAAGAAGAATCATTTTTTCTAACTTTAAAAATCACATTGCATTTTATAGCGAAGTCAGTAGAAATGATCTCAAGCCCTTTATCTTTTAATATTTTCATCACATCATTCATAACAGGATAATCGTAATAAATTTCGTAAATCTCATTAACGGTCTTCTCAATAATAATAGAATTGTTTAATGCATCGAGAGTCGCTGATTTGTATGCGTTGATAAGCCCTGGCACTCCTAATAAAGTTCCGCCGAAATATCGTACAACAACAATAAAGATATTTGTCAGGTCTTTGGATAGTATTTGATTAAATATGGGTTTCCCAGCTGTTCCCGATGGTTCTCCATCATCGTTTGCACGCCAAAGCGATTTATCATGCCCGATGCGGTATGCATAGCAATGATGACAAGCATCGTGAAATTCTTTGCGAACATCGGTCAATATTTTTTTTGCTTCTTCTTCAGTATTTGCAGGGTATGCAAGTGCAATGAATTTACTTCCCCTATCCTTAAAAGTACCTTCTGATTTTTTTTCTATTGTTCTGTATGTGTCTTCAAATAACATGAATTGTTATGTTTCCCTTATTATTTATTTATCAAAACAGTAAGTTTGTCTTTATCGAAAAATAGTTCACTGGCCATTTTTCCTTTTATTTGCGGGGCTTTAACGCCGTTTATAAATTCTTTATTTCCGGTAAAAATGCGTGCTTCATCCCACAAACCTTCATTAATAAATGTTTGAAGAAGTTTTGTCCCGCCTTCAACAAATAATGATTGAATTTTTCTTTCAACTAAAATATCACAGATCTGTTTTATACTATTTTTTTTAAAATCAATTTGAATAAATTCAAGATTTTTTGTGATTGAAGATTTTCTTGAAGTAAAAACAATGGTCGGTATTGTTTTATCAAAAAGATGAAGTGTTTCAGGAAGTCGTAAATTCTGATCAAGAACAATTCGTAATGGGTCTTTTCCTTTCCATTCTCTTGCGTTTAATTGAGGATCATCAGCAAGGGCGGTATTCGTACCAACTATTATTGCTTGTTCTTCAGTTCGCCATTTGTGAACAAGTGATTTTAATTTATCATCTGTTATCCAAAAAGGTTTCCCTGTTATTTTTTTTTCAGGACTAATGAAATCATCTGTTGTTTGTGCCCATTTGAGAATAATGTAAGGTCGATTTTTTTTGTAAAAAGTAAGAAATCGTTTATTCAATACTTCACAATCTTTTTCAAGCACGCCTGAAATAACTTCAATACCTGCATCTTTAAGCTTTTGAATTCCTTTACCGGCAACTTCTTTAAACGGGTCAATATTTCCAATAACAACTTTTGGAATCCCCATTTTAAGAATAAGATCAGCACAGGGCGGCGTTTTCCCGTAATGTGAACAGGGTTCAAGATTTACATATAACGTCGAACTTTTTAACTTTTCTTTGTCTTTGACAGAATTTATTGCATTGACTTCAGCATGGTTCCCACCGAATTCCTTGTGATAACCTTCTCCGATTATTTCCCTGCTATTGACAATTACACATCCTACCAAAGGATTTGGCGCGGTGTATCCAAGCGCATTTTCCGCAAGTTCAATGCAACGCCTTATATATATATTATCTTCGGTCATCGCTTCAAAATTACAATAATTACAGTAATTTTATGCTTTCAAATTTTAAATTGTGAAAGTAAAAGATATCACAAATTTTTTCCTGGAAGAATTATCTGGAAAATATTCCGAAAAAGAAATCCGAAGTTTTTTTTATTATTCTGCCCAGGCTATTCTTGGCTTTTCAAGGACAGAAATCATTTTACGAAAGAATGATGAAATCAGTGAGGAAAATCAACTAACGTTTTTTGATATAGTAAAAAAGTTAAAGCTTGATTTCCCGATTCAATATATTATTGGAACAACTGAATTTTACGGGCTTCCATTTAATGTAAATAAAAATGTATTGATCCCCCGACCTGAAACAGAAGAATTAGTGGGCTGGATCATTAAGGATAACAAAAATAAAAACACAACAATCCTTGATATAGGAACAGGAAGCGGATGTATTGCAGTTTCGCTTAAAAAACATTTTCAGGAAAGTTCCATTTATGCCGTTGATATTTCAGATGAAGCAATAAATATTGCAAAGTCGAATGCCTTATTAAATAAGGTGATCATTAATTTTTCAAAACTTGATATTCTTAATTACATTGATAATATTACTTTTCCTCAATTTGATATTATTGTCAGTAACCCGCCTTATGTTAGAGAATCCGAAAAAGAACAAATGAAGAATAATGTCTTAAAATATGAACCACACGAAGCTTTATTTGTTCCTGATAACAATCCTTTATTGTTTTATAAAGCCATTGCTGAATTTTCATCAAAACATTTAAGCAAAGGAGGACATCTTTATTTTGAAATAAATGAAAATCTTTCGGCTGAATTGTCGGAAATACTTATCAACAAAGGCTTTTATAATGTAATTATTGAAAAAGATATTAACAATAAAAGCAGAATGCTTCGATGTTCAGTTGCTTTATGAACATTCCTGAAAAAATAAGTGTATTAAAAAAGAAAAAATATTGTGAATTGGTTGAAGATAATTCTAATGGACTATATTTCTTTGTCCTAAAGGACGATCCCTTCGGTTTTTAATAATATAGTTCTTATTGATTGGTACCGTCTTCCGACTGAATCTTCGCTGATAAGGACTATGGTGCCTACTTACTGTAACAGATCTCCTGTGTTTAAGCATCCTTTTAAAGCGATGATGCTTATTACATGAATCAAAAACAGTAATAGTAATTACACAAACCAGAAAAATTATATACCATTTTTTTGCAAATTTCATATAACACTTTTAATCAAATGAAGATGAACCGATTACTATATTTTTGACTGTTTATTTTATTTAGTTTGTAAAACTAATGAAATTTTTTTAATAAAATCAAATCTTATTTAATTTGTTTTTTATACTGCTTTTTTTATAGTTAGGTTTCATT
>Ga0224523_1000968_pt1 | contig 13087 bp, 9 predicted proteins | sample CFST50metaG_FD_182732 | JGI IMG/M metagenome (GOLD analysis project Ga0224523, IMG submission 182732) | Peat soil microbial communities from Stordalen Mire, Sweden - C.F.S.T50 | ecosystem: Environmental > Terrestrial > Soil > Wetlands > Peat | place: Sweden: Norrbotten County, Stordalen Mire...
AAGAAAAAACAGGAATAAAACGCCGCTTAGCGTCGCTCTAAATATCGTCAGCACTTCATCGATCCTCGACTGTTCGTACCAGAGGCGATAGAGACCAAAAAAAGCAAAAACAATCAACCAGTAGAAAAATGCCGCTCCCGCTGACATAAGAAGAGGCACATCTGCGAGAGCTATAGACCCATCCATATGCACTCGGATCAAATAGAATAATACAAATGCTATATTTATGCTGAGGAAATCTACAAGAATCGTCGCTATACGTTCTCTTGATTTCAACATGTGGTTTCCTGCGTGAGTATGTTAAGAATCCGTTCTGACGTATATCCGTCGCCGTAAGGATTATTTTCTGGATTCACTTGAATGGGTTTGAGGATTTGTCTCGTGACAGCGTCTATAATGCGTTCCGATGATGCGCCGACAAGTTCGGAATATCCTAAAAGGACGCTTTCCATCCGTTCCGTGACATCGCGCATCACAATAGTATATTTTCCGAAAGACGGAGCTTCCTCCTGAATTCCGCCGGAATCAGTCAGCACAAAAGCGCAATTCTTCATCAAAGCCCCCATTTGAAGATAAGTCACAGGCGCAATCAGATGAATGTTTTGAATCCCGCCCAATATTTGATGAACGGGTCCGGATACATTCGGATTCAAGTGTACCGGATATACTAATTGATAGTGTGGATAAAGCTCCGCGCATTTTCGAAGAGCCTCGCAAATATTTTTGAAACCGTCCCCAAAGCTTTCACGACGATGGGCGGTCACGAGGACGTACGGCGTTTGCAATCCCGGCACCACTTGTTCGGCTGAATCAATGGATTTCGTTTCCAGAAGAAACCTGATTGCGTCGATCGCCGTATTCCCCGTAACATACAATGAATGTGCAGAAACCGATTCCTTTATAAGATTTGCCCTGGCTGCTTCCGTAGGACAAAAATTATATTTTGCAAGACAGGAAATCACTTTGCGGTTCAGTTCTTCCGGATAAGGTGCATCGAGATTGTGGCTCCGCAGTCCAGCTTCGATATGGCCTACCGGAATTTTCATATTGAATGCACACAGCGCTGCCATCGCAGCTGTTGTCGTATCTCCTTGAACAAGCAGGATATCGGGCTTTACCTTATCGATGATTACAGGAAGCTTAGCGAACACCGATTCTGAAATCGTATTCAACGTCTGATTTGGACGCATGATATTAAGATCTTCATCGGGCAGGATGTTAAAAATTGACAATGCCTCCTGCGCCATTGTTTTATGCTGACCGGTAAGACAATAATGAACTCGGCAGTTTTCGCGTTTTTTCGCCTCAAGCGCAATGGGCGCCGTTTTAATAATTTCCGGCCGAGTGCCAGCAATTAAGAGAATTGTTTTCAATAATTTAACTCCCAATCATTAGCGGTACACATTCCAGGTAGTTTTTTGGGTGTGGAAAACAGCTTTAAAAAAGCCGACAAAAAGAGCATAATTCATCGCTAAAAAATAATATGGATATATAAAAAAACCGATCGGCATCGACGTTTTCTCGGTTAACCATCCGATACTTCCAGTACAGAGCAAGAGACCCCATGCGACGATCATTAAACGGTATACGAGCGCATTATGATACAAGAGAAGACCGAGAATGAATGAAAGAATGAGAAAGAATGGAATAAACCATCGAATAATTTTATGTGAAAGAAGTGCAAATGCGATGAACCCGTAGCGCGGGTGCAGCAGCGAAGCAATGAACGGCAGAGCATTGATATTTTGCGCTCCGATCCTGACTTTGCGCCGAAACTCATCAGAAACATTTTTTCCCAATGCTTCATAGGCAAGCGCTTTCGGCTCATAGACACAGCGATATCCTTTTTTTACTATTTCCATCGGAATGATGAAATCATCCGCAATCGAAAGATCGACGGGCAGCAGAACGAATAATTTTTTTCGTATCGCATACACACCACCGGTAGCGCCGAGCATCGAGAATGTCCGGCTCTCCCACGATTTAATGATATTCTCATATTCCCAATAGGTATGCTCGCCCGTTTTAACACTCTGTTCAGTACTTTGAACCAATTTTAAATATCCGGAGACTGCGCCGATGGTCGGATCTTTAAAATGTTTGATCAATTCTTTAATTGTCTGCGGTTCAAATATCGTATTAGAATCAGTAAAGACGATGATTTCACTACCTGCCAGGTCGAGTAAATCATTCAACACAGCGGCTTTTCCCCGTCTTTCCTTAAAGGATACAACACGTATATTATCGTTGGAGCATTCCCCAAGTATTTTTTCGCTTTTATCCGTTGCCCCGTCAACTCCGAACAATATCTCCATTTTTTCCGCGGGATAATCATAGCCTTCGATATTGCTTAGTTTCGCCGGCAAGTTTTTTTCTTCATTATAGACGGAAATGACCAAAGAAACAGTCGGCAATGGAACATGCAAGACGGTATTGACATTCTTTTTTGTTCGAGAGACAACCCACAGAATCAACGGATAGAGACAATACGAATAGACTACCACACCCACGATAGACCAAAAAATAAGTTGTAATACCATTACTGCGCGGCTCCATTCATTTTTTTCTAACTTGTAAAAGTATGCAAATATTTTGGCAATTACTCTTTCAATTTTGAAGAAATCGGTTTTTTTTAGCAGAACCATATACATCAAGTCCTACGTTTTTATTAAATGCATGTTCTGTCATCACATACATTGATAATCGCAGGAAGCATTGGAATATTGTCTGTTCGACGACCATCAAGTGTTATCCTTCTTCTCAAATTTCAGTTTGTCTTCCTTATGATGACCATTGAATAAATATTTATAGAACGATAGAAAAGCTTTCATGGTACGCCGGAATTCCAGCGGATTTGTTAAAACCGATTTAAGTTTCATAAATATGTATGCCGGCCGGAGATAATATTCCCGCCGCGCATAATTGCAGAAATCCACAATCTCCTGAGGCGTTAAATCATGCGTTCCTACGACATTATTATGAAGTCCTTCTGGCGTAAGCCACTCGTCAAACGATTTTGCTGCAATAAGATTTTCTTTTTTTGCCCACTCATACGCTTCCGTTCCCGGATAAATCATTAGAGGGAAAAATTGTGCAGTATCAGTGTTCATTTTTTTTGCAAGTCTCAATGTCTCCTGCATAGTTTGCAGAGTCTCACCCCGGTTTCCCATCATAAAACATGCATGGATCAAAAGGCCGGTCTTTTTCGCATTTTCTGCCGACCTGAATTGCTCAACTGAGACCCCCTTCTTCATAAGTTTGAGAATTTCATTCGAACCGCTTTCAAAGCCGACAATGACCAACCGGCATTTCGCTTTCTTCATCCACTGCATTGTTTCCACATCAAGATCAGCACGAACATTGCACGTCCACGTTAAGGTGTTCCTTTGTACAATTAATAATTTACAGACCTCAATCGTATGCTTCTTATACACAGTGAACGTATCATCTTCGATTGTCACTTCGACCACTTCCGGAAAATTATTCTCAATATATTTAAATTCTGCAGCTATACTTTCCGGCGAGCGGTGTCTGTACGTGTGGCCATAAAAATTCTGCGGATAAACACAATATGTACATAAATATGGGCATCCTCGCCCTGTATACATCATCATCTGAGGATATCTTCCGGCAGCAAAGAAATAATTTTTTGAATAGCAAAAGCGTTTAAAGATTTCACTTGCAAACGGCATTTCATCCAATTTTTGTGTTGACGGACGAGAAAGATTTATGCGGACGGATTCTCCATCCCGCCAAGTTAAAGACGTAATGGATTCAAGATTCAAATGATTTTGCAGGACATGTGCAAGTTCCAATATTGTCTCTTCATATTCATTTCGCGCTACGGCATCTATCACCGGATATTGTATCATCGTTTCTTCATGAAGGGCGGTAACATGATTACCAACCGCACAAGCAAACAAAGCAGGAAATCTCTTCTTTAATTCGGCAATAAACCCGATATCGTTGGAAATACTCCCCGTGCTCGTCTCCACGACAGCAAGATCCGGGTGAAATGATTCCAAGCGTTCTAATGTTTGGTGTGCCGTAATCATTTCAGCGGGAGCGTCTATCAATGTAATCATATTCCCTTTTTTCTCCGCAACTCCGGCAGCAAGAGCCAGCCATATAGGATAATATACCGTACCGCTTTTCGTTACCGCTGGACTGCGGGATCCGCGTGAATATTTAGGGAAAAATGGCGGATTTATAAATGCAATATTCATAAAGCTCCTATCTTAATTGAAGCATAAGTTTATTCGTTATATTTTTGCGCATAGAATGAATAACTATGATCTTAAACAATTATTTTTCATGCTGTTACACTTACCCTCCAATCATAATTTTTAACAAAAGCTAATTTGATAATATTTATGATGAGGCGAATTTCTTTTACTACTGTGGTTTTATCATATATTGGATTCAACAATTTAGCACAATAGACTGCAAGCCGGACAGAAAATCCCTCAATAACAATAAGACGCAGAATAAATAGTTTTATAAAGCCATAATGTTTTTGAAAAAAGTAAAACATTCCACGATATCTCTCAATCAGTAATTTATTGACAATTTGTTTTTGAACTTGCTGCTTTGTTGAATGGCCAAATAGATGTACGATATATGAATCGGGAAGAAAAATAGATCTATAACCATTTTTCTTTATTCTATAGCTCCATTCTACTTCTTCATTATAAAGAAAAAAAGATTCGTCCAGAGGGCCGGATTTATCAATCACATCTCTCTTAACCATCATACACGCTCCTGTGACATGGTCTACTTCTTTGGTGCTATCATGCTCCCAATAACTTTCAAGAGATTTAAGCTTTATACTTTTACCAAGCCTTTTACCTAGTTTACTATTATAACCAATTAGCATTTTAAATAGTTCGTTTGCATGTATAAATTCTTTAATGAGACTGGGAAACGAATGTGTAGAATGTTCGATTTCGCCCATCGGATTAAAAATCTTACAACCGACAATACCGACATCATCATGTTGCTCAAGATATGCGATCATCGGCTGGAGCGAACCGTCGTTCAGAATTGTATCCGGGTTTAATAGCAGAACGTATTTTCCTTTCGATTGCATGATGCCGCGATTGTTCGCGAAAGAAAATCCATAATTATCTTCATTGATAATATAATTATATGATGCATATTCTTGCTGTACATCTTCGATACTTTCGACAGAAGCATTGTCAATTATATACACCTCAAATGAAAATGGGAAATGGCTATTTATGATTGACGCGAGGCAATCTTTGAGAACATCTTTTGAGTTATAATTGACAATTATTATGGACAGAATCGGCCTATTTTCATTCATATTCTTCGACATTTTAGATAATCATTGTACATTCCATCGAATCCTATATATGCATACCGGATACATCTAATTGTTTTTCCATTCACATCTTCAAAGATTTATAAAAATATTTTAAGGGTTTAGGTCATATGTCAGATCAGCTTTTATAACATATCTATTTTATTATTAAATTTACCAAGCCGTCCCTTAAAACAATGCGTAATGCCTAAAAAAGCCATTAGACACTTATCAAATTTGTTCTTCTCAAAGCATAGTATTTTTATCAATTCATTTCCCATTCCAATAAATTCTTTTATGGACCATTTTGGATAAACCTTAAAATATTCAAACGCCACATATAATCTATTCCGAAATTTATAATATACTCTAATCGGTGGATGATTGTAGACAGCAACATCTCGGGATAGGAAAGATTTTTTTTTTAATGCACCCAACTGATGACGCAATAAGGCCTTATTGATTTGAACAATTCTATATCCATTCAGTCGTATTCTTAGACAGTATTCAAAATCGACAGAATCAATAAAAAGCTCATCCCTAAATGGGCCACATAGTTTATAGGCATACAAGTTCAACAATGTCCCTGAGGTTATAGCAAGAAATATTTCTTTTGTTTCTGAAGATTCTGCCGGCCTGTCATAATTAATATATATATGATATGGAGAAAGTATGCCAATATTCTCAGATGGATTCTTTTCTAAATAATTAACAAATTCAGCAATTAAATTAGGCGATGCAAAACTGTCTTGATCCATTATAAGAAGATATTCATAGTGCTGATTTAAGGCTATCGCTGCCCCAATATTCAATGCTCTTGCTATTCCTAGATTTTCCCTATTCCATTGGTATACAACATTTTTTAATTTTCGAATATTTCCAATAATAATTTGATTTTGATTTTCAGAATTATCGACAGCATATAAAATATCAACTTGCCTGAGATAGGAATTGATATTGTCGAGAACTTCCGAAGAGGGATTATAGAGAACAACAATACCGGCAATTCGACTCATATATGATCCATTGCATAACAGACCCGTACCAAATAGCTATTTGTTGAAATGTCTTGGACAGCAAAACGTATTTTTGAGAAATATTTAGTCGTCATTTACAGATCACAAATCAATATCTTAACGCTAATTTATGCGATTTATTCAGAACCATGAATATATTTCGATCATCGTTTGTTTTGGAAAGCAGTAATTACATAATGAAGAATAAAAAATATCAATACCATATATGATAAATATGCTCATGGACAATGAGAGTAAGCATTGTTTGGTTTATTATTTTTGCTGATAAAGTAGACGATCAAATACGATAGGCCGACCTCATATAAAATCCAAAGAAATCCTATTTGGCTATTAAAGATAGAAAGCAGCATTATATATACAGAATAACAATAAAGCATGAGGGAAGGATATTGAGGTTTTTTCCGCAGCGAATAGTATAGGGCACTGATTCCACTTCCACCCAATAAACCGATAAGGAAAACACCAAGAATGCCAAAATCCCGGTAATACGTCCAAAAGGCCGTATAAGTATTATATGGACTGTACAAATAGGGCGTCTCGTTTAGATTAAAATAACTACTCAGCCAATGTTTCAATCCAGTAAGTGCGGTTACAAAATCAAATGTATAATAGCCATATGTAAAGTGATCTAACCGATTTATTGAATGGACAAACATCTCAAGATTCATGACAATATACATGTATGGTTCGGTAATTACAGCCCAATAAGGCGAAACCCGCATTTTTGAGGTCACAAACAAAATATAACTATATGTAAGACCGCTTCTCACGGATGAGAGTAAAAATATCGCCAATATGATAAGAGAATAAATAAATGTTGTTGATAAGCGAATTCTCTCTTTTAAGTAATAGATTAGAACAAAGCTTACAATGATTGTTGTGAAGAGATCGAGTCGCTGCAATGTCATTGCGTACAGAATAAAAGTAATGAGAGAGATAAAAATCAGAAATATTTTGCTATTTATTTTATTTGTTTCGGTTATACAATAGAGAACAGTTAGGGATATAATAATCACAACACTATTAATAACGAGCCCCACCCCAAACAATTGGAATTCCTTTCTTGCCTGTCCTGGCTGGGCACTAAACAATGGTATCTCTCGGCCAGCAAGCACCAAAACTATATATGCTGCCACAAATAAACTAAACAAGAAAACAATGCATCCCAGCAATGCGTGGTTGTTAATTGTCTTTAAATTCCATTCCTTCCGCATTTTATTAAGAGGAATAATTTTTGAATTTATATTTAGGATATACATAATAAACGTGCCGAGCAAAAATGCGGCGGGACCAATCAATAACTGCACCCAGCTTTCTAGTGACCATTCATGCTGCAATCTGCTTAATTTGAGCTCCGCCAAACCTAGTCCAAAACACCAAACGAATCCGAATACTCGAGCAGGTGAAAATATATCGGCACTTTGACGGAAGATTGAAATAATTATCCAAAGACATATAAGAAAACAGATATATATCATAATGGTCATTAAAGTAAAAGATATCTTTTGCCTATCGCTTATTTGAGCATATTGCAATAATGTACGCCATGGAGAAAGCAAAGCCATTGTATGATGGTGGTTCAAAAATTACTGGAAGCCTACTTATAGTCAAGGCATCTTCTGGATATCGCATTTTGAAGAACATTTGTTGAATTCTTCTGCTATATGGATACCATTTCTTTTTAAACCAATATTGTCCGCCAATTTGAATTTTCCTAAAGTATTGTCCGAGGAGTTCTTTGAATTCTTCTTCCGACCACTCCCTGAGATGATGCGGATTAGCTGGTTGAGTCTTTATTGTACCAAACGACCGAACGGGAGTCGATGCAATAAACTGTCCATCTTTTGCCAAAAGACGAACAATTTCCTTTAAGAATAAATCAGGATTTTGAAGATGCTCGATTGTCTCAAATGAGACAACAGTATCTATCGGTCCATCTATCTTGATATTCTCCGCATTCCCTTGAAGATATTCAAGTCCTTTATACCTGTAATGATTTTTAGCATATCTGAGAGCTTCTTCAGATATATCAATACCTGTGACTCTTAATGCACCGTGATTGATCAATAGGGCAGAGCCATATCCTGAACCACAAGCAATATCAAGAATTTTTTTTCCTGAGATGTATTTAGTCGCATATTCATAACGAGAAACATGCTCTTGAATAAGCGTATTTCGCTTTTCGGATTCCAAAACAAGGCGCTCTGATGAAAAACCTCTTAATGAATATTGCTTATTTTGCGTCATAAAGCATTCTCATTTTTAATAAGCTATAACGGATTTAAAGTGTTAAATGTAAACAACATCTTTCGCTCATTCGATGTATACCCAAACCAATAATTGACAACTAGACATATCATTATTGCTGGAATTCCAATATACCATAACGATATATTTTTAAAATACCACAAAATTGAAGAGAGGATTATAGTGACTATAAAGGGTACTACTGTCGCAATATCGAGAAGCCATGATCCTAAAAAAGGCCTTGTTGTTGCAATATATAAGACAGCAACCATACTATTTGTTATAAGAGAAACTTTCGCTGCTCCAATTGGTCCATCAATTGGAATGAAATGCATATTAAGAGATAAATTTGTTATCGCTGCAATAGCAATAATCACCATCCGCGTAGTTTGTCTTTGCCCTGTTGTGAGCATAAGGCCGAATGGTTCCGCAGCAAACCGAATAAAACCAATGAGAGAAAATATTCGGAGTATCGGCACTGCTTCAATAAATTTATCCTTGCCGTAGAGAATTATTATGACTTGTTCTGCATAAACGAATAAGATCATAGTTATGGGAAGCGCAATAAGGAAAAGAGTCCTATAAAGCAAGTTACCCACTTGGTTCCATAACTTTGATCCTTCACTATAATAACGAGCTAGTGCCGGCATAAGAACGCTTATTCCAACATCGACGATTACTAATAACAATAAAATAATTCTAAATACCGATTGATAGATTCCTACTGCCTGGTCACCTTTCCAAAAGGCAAGAAGAATTGTGTCCATCTGAAAATATAATACTCCAAGTATCACATACGATCCAAATACTGCCACTTTTTTCCATATCTCTCGCCAACCAACAAGACTAAATTTAAACCAATGTTTTCCCAGCAATAAAGTAGCTGTGCAAATCACCATTATTAATCCTACTACTCGTGTAACGACCATAAGAACTGCAAAATAAATTATTGGAGCGTGGGAATATCCAATAATTACCAACAATAAAAGAGCAATTAGATTTGTAACAAACAAAATCCGCGTTTCATGGTTTAGTTGCTCCAATCCTTTAAACAAAGAGAAAAATAAAGTTTGAAGTGATGTACATAAAACATAGAAAGCAAAAATGACGGTCATTATCTTTATTTGAACATCCATCGAAGATGTAAGGCCAAATAGCATCATAGCAAATGCAGAGCAAATGGCCGTAATTATTTTCAAAGATAGATATCGATTTGCGAGATGGACTTTATGCGTTCGCTGTCGGGCAACTTCCGTTACAAGAAGCAAATCAAATCCATAATCCGCAAAAAGCAAAAACATTGTAGCGAAAGCTTGTGCTGTTGTAAATTGTCCTAAAGATATAGGCCCATAGAGGCGTGCTATACCGATTAATATGAGAATATTCGTAAGAAGTCTAGCAATATTTGAAAGTAATGCAAATATCGAATTTTTTTTAATTTGCAGAGAGTGAGTCATGCAATTTACTTTTTTTCTCGGCCGAATCGAAGACCAAACCAATCCGATCTAAGGAACGAAACTATAGCATCGAACTTCATCGGATCTACATCTCGAACACGGATTATTCCTTCACAAATGAAGACAACAAACAACGAAGCCATAGTTGAAATAACAAATGCAAGGAGTGTGTAGAGAGACACTTTGGGTTTTGCCTTTCTTTCCGCAGGCGCCGCCTTATCAAGAATGAGAACAGATGGTGTTTGCCGGTTCTCTTCGACTTTTGCCTGTTCAAATAAAGGTGTCAAGAATTGAAGAATTTTATATTGTATTTCCACATCACGAAACCAGCGTATATATTCGCTTCCGAGGTCGGGTATTTTATTAAAAGGAACAAATACTTTCATCTCATCCTTTGAAATATTTGTCCCTTCATTCATCTGTGAAATTTTTTTACGTAATTCATCTATCTCAATTTGTGTTGCGATTAAGGAGGGATTATCAGTCGACTGAGTTCTCCGAAGAACATTTGCCTGGACTTCTCTTAAAGTAAGCTGCCCGGTAATCTCTGCAGCCGCTTTAATTGAGGCTTCCATCTGTTCGGGCATTGCTACTACTCCATATTTTTTTTGAAATAATTTTAACGAGTCTTCTGCAGTTGCAAGATCAGTAAGATTTTTTTTATATCTTTCTTCAATAAATTGACGATTACCCCGCGCGTTTTGCACCTGCAGCTCTGTATTAGTATTATTCAACATTTCAACAAAATAATTTGCCATATTTGCCGCGCGTTGCGGTTCCCTGTCATATACAGTAATGGTAATATTACCTTCATCTTCAGCTTTGAATTCAACATTGTCGAGTAGCTCTTTTACAGTCTTCTCCCCAGGATAGGAAGTAATGCCATAAACATTCACTAAATCAAATTTTTGAATAACCGCTTTAAATACTGTGCCGCTTTTCAGAATTGCAAGGTAACGATCAGATTCTGGATTCGAATTTAATGAGGAAAGCGCTTTTGAAGGTGAGAAGGATTTAGCAAGCGATGCGATTCCCTCTAACCCTCCCAATAGATCGGCTTTTTCAGCGGGAAATACCGAAGCAGTTGATTTATACCATTTAGGTAAAAGCAATGCAATTACTAATGTTCCTACTGTGCAAATTACAATAAAACGAGAAATGAATTTTCTATACTTTGTAAGGACAGAAAGAAAATCAATCATACTGCTTGCCGGTGTCTGAGGTTCCATAGCTATATCCGCAACTTCTTCAAATTTTTTATCCATAGTTCATTTCTCAAGTTTCCAATTATTCTCAAGCGGTATAAAAGAGCGATATTTATTTCTTTAACTGAATCGCCAAAAGTGCGATGCTCACCGCCGCTGTAATTACCGCTGCAGTTTGACTAAAAATACTCATATAGTACGCAAAGCTGCGTTCAATGTGTTTTGGTATCCAGACATAATCACCTTCTTCTATCTTTGTTTCACTTGGAACAAGCCATTGATGCGTTGAACGCTTGATAATCATCACATCGCCTTTCCGCGCATTATCCGTAAATCCGGCACATTTCTGGACGTAGTACTCGTAGCCCTGGTCAGGCACGAAAGGAACATTGCCGGGATTTGTAACCTGACCGAATACGTAGATGGTTTTTCTAATAGAAGGAATCGATACATAGTCTCCATTCCTCAGATACACATCTTCAGAAAAATTTTTATCGATAAACAACTTTTTAAAATCTACATTGACGACTTCGTGTTTGATATGCAGTTCGCTTTCTATGAGATAATAAGAACTATCTTCTATCGATATGTTTCCTCTTAAACTAAGGAGTTTCTCAAGCTCCACATCTTCACGTGAGACCGTAGCGCGATAGACTTGAGCGCTTGCAAGCGACGCATACTCCGTAAAACCTCCGCACCATTCTATTACTGTTGAAAGCTTCGTACTGTCTTTGGATAATGGATAGGTACCGGGATACTTGACTTCTCCATCAACAATTACCTTATAATTTTCTCTTACGTCCGGTCGTTCTTGTACCACAATTCGGTCGCCCGCAACAAGTGCCAGGTTAGTTAACGTATCATTCATCATATTGTGAAAATCATGCACAGTTACGATTTGCCGGCCGGTCTTTATATCGTACCGGTACAAAAGGATACTATCCGCTTTTGCTCGTGCTGTGAGACCAAAGGCCAACTGAAGAGCATCGAGAAGATGCTCACCCTCCACTAATTCGAAACTTCCCTGTACGTTCACACCTCCATAAACACCGAAGACGTTCTTCTTCGAATCAATGCGAGGGACAAACACTTCATCCCCGCCTCTGAGCATCTGATTATATTGAACATCTCGTGTTGCATAGTATTTCGGAATATCGACACGGATAATATCACCGGAACGCCTGGTAAGCCGGATATTTCGCTTCGATTGAAAACGTTCTTCCAGAGATGAAAGATTATCTTTGTTTGAATTGTCTATCTGAATAAGCTTATTCGCTTCCGTGATTTTATTTGCTTCAGATACAGCTTTATCGGCACGATCCGTTGCATAGAGGATATATTTTCCGGGATACCGAACAGCCCCTGTCACGGTCACGGTAATTTGACGCGGATTTAAAAGCGTCACCGAAGGATCACCTGCAAGGTACTTCTTCTTGATCCCTGTAATGACTTTTTTCTTTACCTCACTCAGAGTAAGATCGGCAACTTGGATTTCTCCCACCGTTGGAACAATAAGAGTGCCTTCCGGAGTAACAGTAAGAGAGAAATTTAGAGGCGGGCTTATCCAAATATTGACGGAAAGTACATCCGACGGTCCTACAAAATACTTTTCAGGATCCACAGGTCCTTCGAGAGCAGGCCCAATCGTTACCGGCATCTGCATCGCATTTTTGATGTCGGATTTTGATTGCGGCAATTCACTCTTTGTATCCGTCGTCCATTGGGCAAATGATATCGAACCAAAGAAGCAGAAATACAAGAAAAGAAGATTAATTTGAAATCTTTTCAACATGCTTATCATCTTATCACTCTCTCGAT
>Ga0224523_1000972_pt1 | contig 13024 bp, 9 predicted proteins | sample CFST50metaG_FD_182732 | JGI IMG/M metagenome (GOLD analysis project Ga0224523, IMG submission 182732) | Peat soil microbial communities from Stordalen Mire, Sweden - C.F.S.T50 | ecosystem: Environmental > Terrestrial > Soil > Wetlands > Peat | place: Sweden: Norrbotten County, Stordalen Mire...
GAGGGGGGCCGTGCCGGGCCTTGAGAACCGACACTGGATTCTACCGCCGGTAGCACGGCCGTCGGTGAATGGTGGCGAAAGGCGTCCCCCATGGTCAGGCGGACCTTGTCGCTGGCGAAGGCCAAGAGCGCCGCCCCAACCTCCAGCAGCGAGGGAAAGCGCTGTTCAGGAGCAGGCGCCAGCATGCACATCACGATCTCTTCCAGCGCCGGCGGACAGTCAGGCCTGTACTCCCGGGGCGGAGCAATCGCGCGAGTCGCGATGTTGTGGAGGACCTCGAAAGGATTCTCGCCCGGGTGGCCCCGCGTTCCCGTCAGCATCTCGTACACGATGAGGCCCAGGGCGTACTGATCGCTCCGGTGGTCCACCGCGCGCGCACCGCGGGCCTGTTCGGGGGACATATAAGCGGCCGTGCCCAGCACCGTCATGGTCCCGGTCAGCGCCACAGACGACGCGTCCCCGATCAGCTTCGAGACACCAAAGTCGAGCACCTTGGGACTGAGATCGCCCCACGATCCTTGCGTGAGGAAGATGTTCTCCGGCTTGAGATCACGATGAACAATTCCTTGGGCATGACCCGCTGCTACGGCCGAAATGACCGGCAGGATGATGTCCATCGTTTCGATGATCTCCAGGTGGTCGCGGGTGGCCAGCAGACTACCCAGGGTGAGCCCTTCGAGAAACTCCATCACCATGTACGGCATCTCACCGTCGGTGCCGACGTCGGTTACCCGTACAACGTTGGGATGGTTGATCCGTGCGGCAACCTCAGCCTCACGCAGGAAGCGTGCACGCGCCTCGGGGATCTGCGCGATCGAGGCAAGCAATGTCTTGATCGCGAAGCGCTTTTTCAGGCCCGGATGGAAGGCCTCATAGACGGTTCCCATTCCGCCTTCGCCAATTGTCCGTACGATCTGGTAGCGGGCCAGGACTTGGCCGGTTTGCAGATGATAGTTCTCGTCCATCCTTTCGAGCCGGCAGGAGGATACCAGGGCATCCGGCGCCGCACAACGCACCGGCTCTCGCCAGACCGCGGGAGCTGTTGCGCGCGCGGGACGTTTCGAGTAAATCCGCCCACTTAGACCCGTACTTTGGCGGAGATTGCACAGCCGTGCGATGCTCCGCCGCGATGAAAACATCGCCCCGCGCTGCCGAGAAGTTGTTGCCCACGCCGCGAGAGATTGTCGCGTACCTGGATCGCCATGTGATCGGCCAGGAACGGGCCAAGCGCACCGTGTCCATCGCGGCCTACAATCACCTCAAGCGCTGCGAGAGCAAGACGGCCGCGGGTAAGCGACTGATCAAGAAGTCGAACCTGCTTCTCATCGGTCCCACCGGCTGTGGCAAGACCCACATCGCTCGTACCTTGGCTGAGTTTCTCGACGTACCGTTTGCCGCGGCGGACGCGACCGAGTACACCGAGGCCGGCTACTACGGCAAGGACGTGGAGGTGATGATCGCGGAGCTGCTGCACAAGTGCGGTCAGAATGTCGAGGAGGCCCAGCGTGGCATCGTGTTCATCGACGAGGTCGACAAGATCGCCCGCCGCACGCACAGTGCGCGCACCGGCGCGGGTGCGCGCGACATCGGCGGTGAGGGTGTCCAGCAGGGCTTGCTCAAGCTGCTAGAGGGCCGCGAGATTTTCGTCCCGCAGAACCTGACGCAGCACTGGAACAAGCACGACTTCACGCCGGTCGACACGCAGGACATCTTGTTCATCGCCGCGGGCACGTTCACCGATCTGCGCCTGTACCAGGAAAGCCGCACGGTTGGGTTCGGCAGCACCGACAGCGATGGACGTCGCACGCCGCCCATCACCGAGAAGGAGCTGCTCGACTACGGTCTTCTGGCCGAGTTCCTCGGCCGGCTTCCGGTGCGAGTGGAATTGGACCCGTTGTCGAAGGATGATCTTTTTCAGATCCTGACCGTGCCGTCGGATTCCGTGGTGCGCGAATATCAGGCCCTGCTCAAGATGGACGGCGTGGACCTGCGCTTCGAGGACGAGGCCTTGCATGAGGTGGTGCAGTTCTCCTTGCGGCGCAAGACCGGCGCGCGCACCTTGCGGGCCCTGGTCGAAGAAATTTGCCACGAGGTGATGTTCGAGGCGCCCGAGCGGCGGGGTGAAACCATCGTGATAGACGCCGAGACGGCCGTAGCGCGACTGGAACGCTTGGGCGAGGGCGCCGGTGCTCGCGACTAGCTAGCTTTTTTCACCACAGAGAGCACAGAGAACACAGAGGCCGGAAGGAAAAGGGTTCGGACCGGACGGGAGCCCAATAGGGCCTGACCTGATCGGTGGACAGGTCCGCCCCTTCTTTCTTTCTGGTCCGGCTCTGTGTCCTCTGTGATCTCTGTGGTGAAATGAGCTAGCCTTCCCCGCAGGATTGACATGAAAATCAGTGAACTTTTTGGCAAAGGCCATCCGCTTTTTTCCTTCGAGGTCTACCCACCCAAGACCGAGGCTGGCGCTGCGACTTTGCAGCGCACCCTCGCCGAGCTGACCGACCTCGCCCCGGCCTTCGTCTCGGTCACCTACGGCGCTGCCGGCTCGACCCGCGATCGCACGGTCGAGCTGGTGAGCCGCGTCCAGCACGAGCACGGCCTTCTCGCTATGGCCCATCTGACCGGCATCGCGTCCGGACGGGCCGAGATGGCGGCGCTGGTTGCACGTCTGGTCGACGCCGGAATCGAGAATCTCATCCTGCTACGAGGTGATCCGCCCGCTGGCGTGGACAACTTCGTGCCGCCGGCCGACAGCTTCGCGCACGCCTCGGATCTGGTGGCTTTTATCCGGCAGCGGTACGGCGATCGTCTGTGCCTGGCCGGTGCGGGCTATCCCGAGGGCCATCCCCAGTGTCGCGACCTGGCGCTCGACATGCAGCACCTTGCCACCAAGGTGCGCGCCGGCGTGGATTTCATCATCACGCAGATATTCTTCAACAACCGCTTCTACTTCGACTTCGTGGCGCGCGCGCGCGCGGCCGGCATCACCGTACCCATCATTCCCGGCATCATGCCCATCACCGACGTGGCGCAGATCCAGCGCATGACCAAGATGTGCGGTGCCAGCGTCCCGGCCGTCTTGCGGGCCGAGCTGGAAAGACGCCGCAGCGACGCGGTGGCGGTGACCCAGCTGGGAGTGGCCCAGGCCACCGCCCAGTGCGTGGACTTGCTTCTGGGCGGCGCCCCTGGGGTGCACTTCTATACGCTGAACCAGTCGCCTGCGACGCGCATGATTCTGACCGTGCTTAAAGCGCGGCTGTGATTGCAGGATCGCGCGGGAGGACTACTTCAGCTCTTCCTCGACGATGCGCTTGACTGTGGCTGGGTCGAAATGGCCCTTGTGCGCCTTCATGATCTCGCCCATGACCCTGCCTGCCAGCTTGGGATCCTTGCCGCCCAGTCGGGTGATGGTCTCTTTGACGGCAGCGCGTACCTCGTCGTCGCTGGCGGCCTTGGGAAGAAACCGTGCGCAGAACTCGATCTCGAAGTCGATCTGGGGCAGGTGCTCGGCACCCCGCTCGCCCAGGGCTGCGTATTCTTCGCGCGCCTTGCGCATTTGCTTTTGGTAGGCGATGACGACGTCCAACCACAGGGCATCGTCGAGCGGTCCCTTGAAGCCAGCCGCGGTTCGTCGCTCCATGTGCTTGGTTTTGATCATGCGAATGCAATCGGCCGTGCGGCTGTCTTTGGCGCGCATGGCGGCCTTGAGCAGGTCCTGAAGCTCGGTTTCTATGGCCATGGTCGTGTCCTCTTTTGCACCCCCGAGTCTGCCTCCCATCACCCCGGCCGTGAAGCAGATTCACACCACCGGCACGCATTTCTGCCACGCTTTGGTCGGCTACGGGCACGGATCGCCTGTGTGTACCAGGCCTCGTGTGCCGGGGTCGGCTGGAAACGGCCAAATTACAAGGCGAACCTGGCACTTGCGCCGAGCCGAGCCATCCAGGTCCTTGGCCCGCGGCTTGCTGGTATCATTGCTAGGAACACACTGCTCCGTGAGGTTGCCCATGCACCGCTTTGCAAGACCGCTCGCCCTGGCACTCGTCCCTTGGTTCGTCGCGGGCTTGGGCCGTTTGGCCGTTGCGCAGGAAGAGACCGAGGAACAGATTCAAGTTGAGGCTGCCAACCAAGCGCAGCAAGTGCCGCCGCCCGAGTACGGTCCACCACCTAGCAACGCCGGCGAAACCGAGCCTGCGCCTCCGCCAATTCCCCCCAATGTCGAGGGATCGGCCTATGCGGTTCCGGGCGGAGGATACTGCTACTTTGGGCCGCATCCGGTCGACACGCGTGTCGCCGCCGGAGGGCCCTGGGACGACACACCGGGTGCGCACATGCACGCGTACCCGCCCTTGGACTTGCGGCTCTTCGAGCTGAGGGACGGCTGCTACTACTTCGTCGGGGATCCGAGCGACTTCGGCTACGCGGGACCGACGTTCAGCTACTACGGCGCGCACCCCATCCTCGACATCTATGGCGGCGGCTGGTGCTTCATGATCGGGCCGCACACGCACCTGTGGCGGCCTTGGTCGCCGAACTTCGCGTTGGTTGGCTCCTGGTACTACTGGGAAGGGGCCTATGACCCGTTCTTTTGGGCCTACTGGCCTTACTACTCGTTCTACTACCGGAGTTACTATCCCCACTACTACGCCGGGGGGCACTTCCACCGGGGCGGCTACGCCGTAGCGCCGCCCATCCACCGCGTGCCTCCGCCCGCGCGCATGGTCGGAACGCCGACGGCCGGCGCGCAGGGCTGGCACTCCTCGCCTTCAGCCCATCCCGCGAATGGCTGGCGCAGCTCACCGTCGGTGCCGCGGTCAAGTGTTGGCGCGGTTGCGCCGGTCGCCCCGTATCGAGCCGCAGCCCCGGCTCCGGCAGCCGCCCCGTATCGAGCCGCAGTTCCGGCGCCAGCCGCCGCCCCGTCTCGACCCGCAGCCCCGGCTGCGCGATCCTTCGGCGGCGGCTTCTCGCGCGGCGGCGGCCGTAGGCGGTAGGATTATTGTTCCGGCTTCACGTTCACCAGCGTAAACACGTAGTCCTGGAAATCGCCGTCCCCGTCCTCGTCGACCATGACCAGCAGGGCGTCAGGAACCTGCGCGCCGCCTCGGCTGCGCAGGGGATAGATGCGCATCGCGTGCTTGGCCGCCTCGCTGTTGCGCTTGTCCTCCGAGTACAGGGTGCGTTTGGGCAGCTTGACGAAGATTCCGAAGGCCGTTTCGCCTGGGTCGAAACTGGTCTGCCCTTCCCCTTCCAGCTCGGGGTTGAGCGTCTGGTTGTGTCCTTTGGCGATGGTGCCCATGGGCTTGGTGACCAGCTTCCCTTTCTGCATGGAATAGGTACCGTACGAGGAAGCTTCGTCCTGCGAGTAGCGCGCGACCACGTACAGGCCCACGTTGCCCGGCTTGGCATGCTGGAACAGCCCCGACAGCCCCTGGCCGTCGGCATCCGAGGCGGCCGGGGTGGCCAGTGCCTTTTCCGGCGCGTAGCCCAGCGTATCGAGGATCTGCTGCACCGGAGGCTCGCTGGCCAGGTCGGTTCCCTTGGTAACCAGGGCCGACATGTCACAGGGCGGGCCATCATCGTCGGCTGAACGCACGATACGAAGGCGTGCTCGATGCACGCCCGGCTCGGCGTCAGCGGGCGGCGCAAAGCCCACGCTGACCGTCACCGACAGACTGGGTCGCAGCAAGATCGGCAAGGCAGGCCGGTCGGTCAGTTTGAAGGTGGCGGCTTGACTCCCCACGATGACTAGATCGCTGACGGCAACCGATTGGTCGCCGGTGTTTCTGATGGTCACTGACTCACTCGCGGTGGCCACGCCGCGCACGCCGGAAAAGAACAGTTCCAGCGGCAGCACCTCCAGCGGCTCACGCATCCTTTCCAGGCGCGGGGCCAACGGGGGCGGCGCCTCGGTCGTGGCCGGCGGCTTGGCTGCCGTCGCGCAGGAGAAACTCAGCAGACCAGCGAACAACCAGCGGCGTGTTCCATCCATGGACAGCATTGAGCCAGGTTAAGGCTTTTCGCTGAATCTGGCTACTAGCAGCCGGTCAATTGTTCCCGTGTGGGAAGAAGGAATCGTCGTAGCTGAACTGGGTCAAATGATCGAAGGTCATGGCGCCGAAGAGGTTGACCGCCACGGCCCACACCAGCAGAGCCTTCCACAACCAGGTGAACCGGCGATTGCCCACCGCAAGCAAGATGATGAAGAAGATCATGTAGTCCAGGCTGAAGCGGTAGCCGAACTGGATGTAGCCGGAATTTTGGTAGAGCAGCGAGGGCAGGGCGGTGAACAGGATGGTGATCCACAGGCCGCGCGCCAGCGGGCTGCGCTCGGCTGGAACCACGGTGTAGGCCAGATTTGGCGACGTCACCAGCAACGACAGGCCGTGCGCCCCGACCTTGACGTAGGGGTATTTCGCGAGAAAGCGCGGTAGCAACACCAACGCGCAGGCCAGGTTGCGCGAAAGGAAGTGCAAGTTGAAAAGGCCCCATTTCTGAATCCGGTCTTGCCACGCGATGTTCAGGTACTCATGGCCGAATACGTAGAACTTTCCGAAGCGCAAGTAGTTGTGGGTGAGCAGCACCGCCAGGATCGCCCCGGCGGCCGCAGAAAAGCGCAGACACTTTCCCAGCAGGTGGGAAGGCAAGCCCTCTTTCCGGCATCGACGCAGGCGATCCCACCCACCGGTCACTCGCACGGCCTCGAAGAAGAACAGCGGGAACATGAACCCGAGCGGCGTGCGCGTGGCAAAACCCAGGCCCACGAACAGCCCGGCCAGGGCGGGGCGCGACGCCTCAAGGGCAGCCCAGGCATAGCCTATCACGCAGGTCACGCCGATGACATGGGCGGTGTACCAGACTTGACCCAGCACCGAGCTGTAGAAGTAGACTGAACCGGCGCCCAAGAGCACAGTCAGCCACAGATCGTCGGCCACGCTGCGCTTGCTGTAGCCGCGGCGTCGCAGACTGCCCAGCAGCAGAAAGAGCAACACCGGATTGAGCGCCGCCCATATGACCGTGAAGAGCACGTCGTTGAAGGCGAGGTGCCAGATGGCCACGAAGGGCAACATCAGCACCGCGGGGAACGGCGGGAACGACACGTAGCGGATCCAGGAACGCGAAGCGATGTCGTCCTTGTCCACGGTGAGCGAATGGCCGTGCAAGGGATAGAAGCGGTCGGTGGGGCCGGTGCTGCGGAATTGGCCTTTGAGCGTGCGGCCATCTTTGAGCTGGAGCACCTCGACCCGCGCCCAGTCGTTCTCGTTGGGCGGGCTCGCGGCCAAGTCCAGGCGGCCATGCAGCCAGCCGTCGGCTAGGTACACGAAATGGTTGTAGGCGGAGTGCTGCCGCAGCCGTCCGTCCGAGGCGCCCAGGTAGGCGCCCAAGAACACGACGTAGATGATGGGCAGCCCCCAGCGGCTGGAGAATAGACGTTCGAACCAATTCATGGCGGCAACGGCTCCTGGCGTGGCGGGGGCGCCTTACGCTGATACGCGACGACGAACGGAACGCCTTCGTGGGCATAGACCTGCGCCGGCTGGGTGGTCTGATAGGACTCCCAGTGCAGGTAATCGTAGACCGCGAAGTGCTTTTCCAAGATAACGATACCGAGATCGGCCTGCGCCACTAGGGGCTCGCCCACGCCCACGTCGCCAATTCCCAGCGGCAGCCGGCCATCGCGAACATACATCAGGACAGCGTCGTGAAGAACATCATGCCAGTAGATGCGGTTGGACGGGGGCAGATGCGCTTTGATCCAGGGCAGCAGCGGCAGCACGGAATAGCCCCAGAATTGTCGATTCATGCCCAGCGAGGCACCACCGGCGAAGCCGCCAGCCAGAAGATTGTAGTGGCCGGTACCGTCAGGATGCGAGCGTTGGGTCTCGGCCACCGCCGGCAGGCACAGCAGCACGGCCAGGGCCGCGGACAAAGCCCGGCGCAGGCGCTCCGCACGCACCAGCGACGCCGCCTGGCGCGTGACCCAGGCCAGGCCCACGCCGGCCACCATGGCCAGAAATGGCATGGCAGCCAGGAAGTGCTTCACCCCGCCGAAGATCGGCGTCGCGGGAAGCGCTAGCGTCGCGAGCGGCCCCAGGATCTGCACCGCAAAGAAAATGCCGGGCGCCAGGTCCACATCCGCACCCGGCCGCAGCCACGACGCGCGTGCTCCGGGCTCGGGCGGCTCGCAATTGATGATAGAGGGCTCGTCGTCGGGCGCGGCCTTTCGGCGTCGTCGCGCTAGCACCAGCGTCCCTGCGGCAGCCAGGGCCAAGGTGGTGACCGGCACGGTGAACGCCGTGGACACGAACGGGAAAGTCGCGCGCAGCAGCCAGCGACCGGTCTGCGCGGGCGGCGGGGGCAGATTCCAGTTTTGGCCCAGGTACTCGAAGTTGTAGTGCTCGTGCTGAGCATGTCGCTGCATCCACTCGCGCACGCGCGGCACCGGCGCGTGCCACAGCCATGGCCACAACACAAAGAGCACGATGGGACCCAAGGTAGCCATGGACACGAAAGCCAGCGGAATGCGCGGCGGGCGCAGACGGAGAAAATCCCGCCGCCGCATCCACAGGTAATGGACGAGCAAGAAACACGGAATCAGCCAGGCGTTGTGCTTGGTGGCCAGGGCCAGGCCATAGAAGACGCCGCACAGAATGCCCCAGTGGGGCGCGCGCAGCGATTTCCAGTAGGCCAGCGCCACCAGCAGGGCCATGACTGCGATGGGGACATCGAAACATGAGATCTGGGCGTGAAAAAAGTAGTGCGGCTGCGCGACCGAGAGCACGGCCGCGCCCGCGGCGGCCCATGGGCCGACAAAGCGGCGCGCGAACCAATAGACCAGCGCCACGCCCAGGCCGGCCATCAGGATGGCGGGAAAGCGAAAGGCGGTCGACTCGCGAGCGAACAAGGGCAGGGTGCGGTGCTTGTGGACCGCGATGGGATGCAGTCCACGTTTGGGCCCGGTGCAATCGCAGCGATGGAACATGCGCCACGACAGGCCGTACAGGGTCTTCATCAGGGGCGGGTGCTCGTGATTGTCGGCCCAGTAGCTGTCGACCACGGCGTGCGAGAAAGCCTGCCCCGGCTTGCCTGCGCGCACGGCATCTCCGAGTGCTTCGAACCAACCCCAGTAGCGCTCGCCGGCGCGAAAGTATTGGGATTCGTCCCGAGCCAAGCCCTGGCGGCCCTCCACCGCCAGCATCCAGCCGCTGGTTGCCAGCGCCAGCAGCAGCGGCACCATCCACGGGCGCCCCCACCGACGGCGGGTTTTCTGCCCGACCTCGTCCATCAACTGCGCGCCTCCGCCGCAAAGCCGAGCGTGCGCGAGTTGGGATCGTCGACGGTGATCTCAAAGCGCACACTCTGCGATTGTCCGGCCAGCGCGGAAGTGTCGAACTTGCGCACGGTCCAGCCAGTCATGCTGCCCGCCTCGATGCGGCCTAGCTCGTGGCCTTGAACCAGCACGCGTAGACTGACGGTTCCCTTGCCCGCCTTGCGCAGCCACACGTTGTGCAGCCCAGCCCCCGCCGCCAGTTCGCGTCCCAGAGGAACATGATCGAATTCGACGACCGTGGTGGCGCGCCCAGCCAGCGGCGTGGACAGGGCGAAGTGCGGGCTGGTGTCGATCTCGAGCAACTCGGGCTTGAGCGACTGGGACGGGGGATCTGGGCATTCGAAGCGATCGGACACGCGATAGCACGGGTTTACCTGGCCCCCGGCAGCGACGCGCGAAACAGCGGCGCGGCTCCACTCGGCCACGAAATCGAACGACACCTGGGCCGCGGGCCGCTCGTAGCGCCGCAGGGTGAGCGCGCCCTGGCGGCTCGACTGCACGACGCGGCTGCCTTGAGTCTCGGGCGCCCGCGCGCCTCGCTGCGAGATTTCCCAGACGCGGCCAAAGCGGGCGGCGTCCAGTCGTCCAGCCACAGGAATTGGAATCAGATCGCCCAGGTGCAGACGCAGCAGCGGGTCAGCCCATGCCGGCGCAGCGACGATGAGATCGCCCGGCCGATAGCCAGCGCGAACCGTGGCGGCCAGCGCGCGCCAATCCCGGTCCGTGGGCGCGCGCAACGGTGCCAGCAACGCGTTGCCAGTCTCGACCAGCGCGAGCACCACGATGCCAGCCGCGCAGGCATAGGCCAGGCGTTGGCGTCGGAGGGAATTCACGTCGAGAAAACTGCTCAATCTCACCGGCCGGCAGCGTACCGCAGTCGCGCCAGCAGGGCGAGCCTAGGCGAAAGAAGCGCCCTTTTGCCTTCACCAAATCGCGTCCGCAAAACCGCTGATAACCGATCTTGCGCAAACTACATTCACCTACATATCCAGGCTGTCCCGATACCCAGCGCCATGCGAATCGCCTCACAGCCAGATACGAACGATCCGATCAGGCACGCGAACGACCTCGCAGGCGCGCGCCAATGAGCACGTGCACAAAGCGGGACGGCCGATGGCCAGATGTGAACGCTCGCATCGGACATGCGGATCGCCCCCCAGCGAGATGCGATCGATCCGATCGGCCCTACGAACGCCCCCGCAAGTGCGCGCCATCGAGCAAGAGGCGCCCGAGCAAGAGTAGAATCGTGCGGACCGACGATTTCGCGGTGTACACTCGCCACGATGCTTTGCCTGCGCATGGTCGTGCTCGTGGCCCTGGCCATGGCCGCTGGCTGCGCGCACTTGCCGGCTTGCCCGGGCAGAGGCGGCCCGCGCTGGAGCGAGTGGTCGTCGCCGCACTTTCGCTTGTTGACCGATGTCGAGGATGATGCCGACGCCGAGACGCTGGCCACGCAGCTCGAGCACTTTCGTGCGGCCATCATGGCGGCTGCGTGGCGTGACGTGCCCGAAGCAGGTGAGCCTATCGAGGTCGCGGTCTTGGGGAGCACCAGCGAGGCGGATGTCTTTCTGCCGCCGCACGTGGAGGGGTTGTTCTTCCACTACCTCGGCACCGGCATCGTCGTTGCGCCGGCCACGACGCGGATCGAGCGCGAGAACGTGCTGAAGCACGAGATCGTGCACGCGCTCATGCGGCAGCTCGACCTCGATCGCAATGCGCCGCTTTGGTTCAACGAGGGCATGGCCATATACCTGGCCATGACATCGTACGAGGAGAGCAGCGTCGAGGTGACGTTCGGCGCCCCGGACCCGAAAGCTCTGCGCCTGGTTGAATATCGTGGCCTCTATCCGTGGAGCGATCTGTGGACGGCGCCGACGAATTCGAACGACCATGCGCGCCTCGAAGCAACGAGCTGGCTCTTTGTGCACTATCTGTTCAACCACGAACGCGAACGTTTCCAGCGCTTCCAGGCCGGCCTGGCCAGCGCAACCGACGCGAAGTTGCTGTGGGCCAGGATCTTCCCCGACCTCGCCACCCCCGAGGCGTTCGATCGCACACTCGGTCGCTACCTGCGGGGTGGCGCGTACGTAATGTACAAGGCGCGGATACCGCGGCCGCACTTCAATTTCGGCACACGCCCCGTCCCAGACGCGGAAGTCCACGCGCTGCGTGCGCTCCTTTGCTCGATGGCGAAGGAGCACAACGACGATGCACCGGCGCTGCTGCAATGGGAGCTCGCCCAGTCGTTGCGCCAAGAGCCGCTGAACCTTCGCGCGCGCATGGTGGAGCGTCTCTTGATAGGCGAGAACGTCGCGGACCTGGACACGGCCCAGGCGCTGACCTCGAAGCACCCACAGGCTTGGCAAGCGTGGCTGGTGCTGGCTGCGGCCCGCGGCAGTCGGCGCGACGGCAAGGAATTCGGCGTGGCGCTGGAACGTGCGCGGGCGCTGGGTTTCCGCGGGGGTGCGCCCACCCCGACGTTTCCAAACGTGGCGTCTCCCTACTGACGCTACGACGTCGCGCCGGTGAGCAGAAGCTTGCACGCGTCGGGGGTGCTGGCGGGCGTTGCTGTCGCGCAAGAGTGAACGCCAACATCGCCAATGAGGCGGGGCGCCTCCACCTGTGGCGTGATCGCCTGTGGTCGGGCCGCTATGTGTTCGGCTGCAGCGTCCCGCTGCCGCAATCTCGATGCAAAGTTGGGTAACTCGTCTTGGGTCGTTTTTCGCCTTGCGAGCGTTGCATCTCGTACTGGCCCCGGCGTTCAGAAGTAGTTGTGCGCCGAAACAGCCGCGTGGGCTTTGTCCGCCATCTTCTGCGAGCCCGACGTGTCGGGGGTAGATCCATCGATCGTGTCCGCGCCGGCGTCAAAGCCCGTCCATTGATCGATGATGTAGATGGGCGACATCGCCGTCGAGTTGTTCGCTGCCCAGGTGTCGGTGATTTGGGCATTGAGAGCAACCACACTGCTCTCCCAACCCGGATTGCTCACGGGGTGGACCTTGGAAATGAAGAAGATCACATCGGGATTCTGGCCGCGGAACTGATTGGTCACGAATAGAAGAGCTGACAGGATGCTGGCGGTGCTTATGCCGGCATGCGCGTCGTTGGTGCCGAGATCCATGAGCACGATGTCAGGATTTTCGGCGGCCCAGCTCTGGAGTTGGCTCAGACTTCCCGTTCCCGATACAGGAGGATTGTTGGTCACCAGGCTGGTCACTCGATAGCTATCGTGGGCCTCGGTTGGGACGGCGGGAGCGCCGTTGCAGCTTTGGCTGATTTGATTGGTACCCACGAATTGGAGGTTTGTGTCCCCTCGGCTCCCAAACTCCTGCGAGAGCAACTGTGGATAGCAGGATTTAGTGGTCATCCCGTCGCCCAGCAGCATGATTCTCCACACTCCCGTATGCTTCGATCCACCCGCGCCACCGCTGGGTGTGGTTCCGCCCGAGCCTGCAGTTGCCGTGGTTCCTCCGGTTGCGAAGATCCCCCCAGTCGCCAAGCTGCCGCCCTGGGAGGTGCCGCCGGTCACCTGGACTCCACCCGATCCTGTGTTCCCTCCGTCCACGCTGCCACCCGTTTCGGCGATTCCCCCTGTAGCGGAGGTGCCGCCGGTCAGCATCCCGCCCGTGCTGGCGGTACCAGAATAGCTACCAGTGCTGGTGAGCCCGCCCGCGCCCGCATCGAGGTCTGTGC
>Ga0224523_1000973_pt1 | contig 13021 bp, 11 predicted proteins | sample CFST50metaG_FD_182732 | JGI IMG/M metagenome (GOLD analysis project Ga0224523, IMG submission 182732) | Peat soil microbial communities from Stordalen Mire, Sweden - C.F.S.T50 | ecosystem: Environmental > Terrestrial > Soil > Wetlands > Peat | place: Sweden: Norrbotten County, Stordalen Mire...
GTATAATTTTTTTCATATGAATGTTATCTTTGAAGATGAAGGTTGATTTTCAGGGTACAAATGTAGGAAATTTCTTTTAAATCATGAACTGGTTTTAGATGAAATTTATCATCCTTTAAGAAACAATGAGAAAATTTGTAGTAACTTTGAACAGGATTTTTATTCATAAATATTTTTAAACTCAAAGAGAATGAAAAAGATAATACTTTGTTCTTTGTTCCTTGCCACAGCCGTTCTTGGCTTCAGCCAATCGCAGCGGTTTGTGATGTTTGAAGAATTTACCCAGGCCAGCTGCGGCCCCTGTGCGCAGCAGAATCCGGCATTCGATGCCTTGTTGACCACCAATGCATCCAAGTGTACTTCCATTAAATACCATACGGACTGGCCCGGTGTTGACCCTATGAACGCCCAGAACCCGACGGATGTAGCAACCCGTGTCACGTATTACACTGTTACCGGGGTTCCCTATGCCCTCATGGATGGCTCACCGGTTACAGGTCCAAATTACGTAGGCGCTCCGGCCAATCTTACCCAAGCAAAGATCGATGTCGAATATGCAATCCCTTCAACGTTTAACCTCTCCATGTACCATTACCTTTCGGCCGGCAACGACAGCATTTTCGTTACCATGCTTGGCCAATGCACACAGGATGTCAGCGGGACCCTGGTTGCACAGATGGGGGTTATTGAAAAACATATTCATTTTAACAGCCCTCCCGGCTCCAACGGAGAAAAGGATTTCTACAATGTCATGAAAAAGATGCTGCCTGACGCGTCGGGAACCGTTCTTTCATCTTCCTTCCAAACCGGGGATTATTTCATCACCCAGGGTGCATGGAAACTGGGGATCGTCTATGATATGAGCCAACTCAGCGCGGTAGGTTTTATCCAGAATAACGCGAACAAGAACATTCAGCAGGGGGCCAACAGTAGCACCACACCGCTTACGATGCCCTTTAATAATGATGTTCAGCTTATGACAGCTACAAATTACTCCTCCACCAATTGTTCGGGGAGTGTAGCACCTGTCATTACCCTTCGGAATAACGGGAATAACACTGTGACATCCATGACTATAAAATATTTTGTAAACTCCGGAACCCCGGCTACCTATACATGGACTGGAAACCTCCCGACACTCAAGGAAACAGTGGTTTCACTCCCGGCATATACCTTTACACCTTTAGCATCGGATACCCTCAAGATCTATTCCGAACAGGTAAACAATGTCACGGATGAGTATACCAAGAATGATACAGTCACTGTTACTTTTATAAGCCCTCCGATTACAACAAAAAATTTCGCTCTCTTATTTTTACGTACCGACAATGCACCCCAGGAAACCACCTGGGATGTAAGGAATTCGTCGGGTACTGTTATTGATTCCGGGGGACCTTATTCGTTGGCCACTCATTCTTATCATGATACGGTACACCTGGATGGCATGGGTTGTTATACCTTTACAATCTATGACGCAGGAGGAAACGGCATATGCTGCACCAACGGCCAGGGGATCTATCAACTGTCCACTTCTGCAGGAACGGTTATAAAACTGGGCGGAACCTTTGGTAGCTCTGAATTCACTGAATTAAAAATGGATTGGCCAGCTGCAGTTGAAAAGTTTGAGACGACCAGTATGAAAGTTTACCCGAACCCTTTCAGTGGAGAAGCAAAAGTGACCTTTCACCTGCTGAACCCGGAAAATGTAGTCCTGAACCTTTACAACTCGACCGGTCAGCTCGTCAGGTCGATAAACAAAGGCAGTTTCCCGGCAGGAGACCAGGAATGCACGATGGATGCAGGTAACCTGTCTACAGGCATTTATATGCTGAAGATGCAGACCGGTGCACAGGTGCACATCTGTAAGGTCTCAGTGATCAATTAAAATTATTGGTTGTGCCGGAGATGAACTTCAATAGCACCGACACCGTACTTTTGCATGGGGGCATCGAACACTTCGATGCCCTCTTTATTTTTCAGGATATCCAGAAGAACTTCCTTGAGAACTCCATTTCCGACTCCATGAATGAAAGTAACTTTCAGAAATCCACAGGCAATGGCGCTTTCTAAGCATCGAAGGAAATAATTCTTCTGAAACTCAAGGATCTCCACTTTTTCAAAACTTGCCGGATCATCAACGAGTTCCTGAATATGAAGGTCAACCTCGGCTTCCCTTTCTCCTGTTTTGTGACGGAGAATAAAATCATCCGAATTCACCGTGTCTTTGCCGGAAGACCGTGAGATCGTTTGCGGGGCATCTTTTGTCACTTTCTCTATGGATACAGTTGCTACCTTAACCACAATCCCTTTTCCTGCCACATAAACTGAATCCCGGTAGTTCTGTTCAGTATAAAATTTCCTTCCGGTAATGGAGAAGTCTGCATGGAAAGGAGAAGGCACTTTATTGCATCTTTCCTTATGAAAAAGAAACTGAAGACAACCATCGGTCCACAGTGGAAGTTCATCGCGGGTTATCGTAGCAATCAGCAAACGTGTTCCTGATCCCAACGACCCATAATCAATCCCCGACCAATTCCCCTCATCCTCTTTCCGGAAATGATTGTAAAGCACATCATAAGATGTATTGTTGACAAGGAACACATCCAGGTGGCCCGTGATCAGCCATTTCTGGTCGTGTGGAATAAAGACGAGGAAAATATCTTCTGATCTCCTTGAATTAATAACATTTTGCGGAAGATCTTCAGGACCGTCCGACGGATGTTCGGAAGGAGCACTTGTCTCCAGGGCATCCGGTACTTCAAACGATTCATGAAAGAACCTTGACCCGGCATCAACCGGCTCGATGACCAGTAATTCGCTGGCCTGTACCGGGATCTCAAATCCTCCTTCGATTGCAACCGAAACCAGCCGGCTATCGATGATCTTATTCACAACTCCTCCGCCGGTGGCGTTCAGAAATTTGACTTTATCTCCAACTTTTATTCCCATGAAAACGGATCAAAAACAGATTAAAAAGAATAAAAAACTAACCTTCGTCAAAGGTACGGTTTCCCGCGATGATCTGATTTTTATCCTAAAAAAAATCATTTTGATATTTTTTTGTATCTTGCAGCCATTATTAACCAAAAAACAAATATTATGAGGAAAGTTACTCTCCTGTTGTTATGTTTATGCATAACGGCAATGAATTCCTTTGCGGGCGGCTACCAGGTTGGTTTGCACAGCCAGCGAAACATTGGCATGGGACTGATCGGAACGTCCCTGAGTTATGATGCCAGTGCGCTGTTTTACAACCCGGGCGGAGCCCCCTTCATCAACTCCAAATTCAGTTTTTCAGGAGGAGCAACCTTCCTGATGGCACGGGCGACATTCCAGTCGCAGGATCAAGCCTACCAGGAACATATGAAACATCAGCTGAATACCCCGTTTTATTTTTATGCAGCTTATAAACCCATTAAAGATCTCAGCATAGGTATTGCTGTTAATACCCCTTATGGGTTGAGCATGGCATGGCCTGATAACTGGCAGGGACGTTACCTGATACAGAGCGTGAAATTCACAGCCATTACCTTTCAACCCACCATTGCATACAAAATCAAAGATATCATTGGAATCGGGGTTGGTTTGATCATTTCTTACGGTGATGTGAGCCTTACCAAAGCCATTCCGGTATATGGCCCTGACAGCACCGATGGGCAGGTGAATATAAAAGGTAATACGACAAAATATGGTTTCAATGCAGGGATCATGGTTCATCCCATCAAGGGGTTAAACATTGGTATCGATTACCGTTCAAAGATCGATATGGCATTGAAGGATGCAGATGCAAAATTCACGGTACCTGCAGCTTTAACCACGAATTTCCCGGATAACAAGGTGGATGTTTCCCTTCCCCTGCCTGCCAACCTGGATTTCGGCATATCTTATGAATTCAATGACAAGTTGATGATCGGTTTAGACCTGAATTATGTATTCTGGAAAGTTTTTGATTCGCTTGCTTTCGATTTCAAGACCACCACATCTGCTGTTCAGGCCCATCAGGCTTCTGCAAAGCTTTATTCAAACCGCCTGATTACACGCCTCGGCGCTCAATACAAGATCAACAATATAATTACCGTCAGGGCCGGCGGATATTATGATCCTACACCTATACCCTCCGATTACCTGGATCCGATGTTACCGGGTTCAAATGAGATCGGGCTTACCTGCGGACTGTCGGTTTATCCATGCAAAGGCTTCAGCATCGATGCAGCTTTCGAATACCTGATGGGAAGCAAACGTTCAGGCATCTCCAGTCCGAACGATACCCCGGGAACGCATAATTTTGCAGGAACCTACAATACGGTATTCTATATGCCCGGCATCGGTTTAACTTATAATTTCTAACCTTAAAATTGCAAGAATCATGAAAAAAATATTTCTCATCTTATTGTCCCTTGCATTATTCACAGCCTGTGAACGAAAGATCGACACCTTTACGGTCAGCAACGGGTCAGCCATTTTTACAAAATACATTGCGGTTGGAAATTCACTCTTCGCCGGTTATGCGGATGGCGCACTTTACCATAACGGGCAGAAAAATTCCATCCCTAACCTGATTGCCGGCCAGTTGCAGCTTGCAGGATCCGGACCCTTTGTACAGCCCATGGTTACCAGTGAATATGGTGTTGCATTCACCGGATCTGGACCTAAACTGAAACTGGGACCTTCCACAGATTGCAATGGGGTAACTTCCCTTGGCCCTGTTTACGACCTGGGAACAAAAGATCCGCTTGCCCCCGTAGAATACGATGTCAATAATTTCGCAGTCCCCGGGGCAAAGTCCTTCCATATCCTTGCTCCACATTATGGAGACCCGGCATTGCTTCTGCTTGGAAAAGCCAATCCGTATTTTTTCAGGTTTGCAAAGACGGCAGCCTCTTCAGTTCTGGGAGATGCCATGGCTGCCAATGCAACCTTCTTTACCCTATGGCTGGGTGACAACGATGTTCTTTCCTATGCCCTGTCGGGCGGAATGGATACCATCACAAGCCCGGCATTCTTCCAGACCGTGATGGGAGGGGTACTGCAGGGACTAACAACCAATGGCGCTAAAGGTGTTGTTTCAACCATACCCGATGTGACAGCGATCCCTTTCTTTACCACCATTCCCTATAATGGATTGGTGTTAACCCGGCAAAGCCTGGTTGATTCGATCAACCATGCCATGGACAGCGTTTACCGTTTACCTTTCCATTATGTGGTTGGCCCGAATCCTTTCATGGTGCCTGACCCGACCTCTCCTCATCCCTATTTCAAAGTGCGGCTGATGAAGCCGGGCGAACTGGTACTTATGACGGTTCCCCAGGATTCGATGAAATGTTACGGGATGGGAATCATCAACAGCCTGACCCATTATCCCTACCCTATTCCCAAACAGTATATCCTGAACCTCGACGATATCAGCCAACTGCAGGCTGCCACGATCGCGTATAACCAGATCATTACTGCACTGGCTGCCAATTTCAAGCTTGGGGTTGTCGATATGAATACCAAGTTGAAAGAATTGCAGAAAGGCATTGTATGGGACGGGATAACCCTGAATACCACGTTCGTTACCGGGGGGGCTTTCTCACTCGACGGAATCCATCTGAATCCCCGTGGCTGTGCTCTGGCTGCAAATTTCTTCATTGAAGCCATCAACAAGCAATACGGCAGCACTGTTCCGTACGTTGATATCACAAAATACCCGGGCGTTATCTTCCCATAATCTATTCTTATCATGCTGAAAAGCCGTTTCCAGGGAATATCATCGGGAACGGCTTTTTAAATAGCGAAATAACGAAATGGTGAAATATCGAAATTTGAATTAGTCGGTTAGTTCAAAATTGAGTATTGCTTTGTGATTATGTAACTCTGTGACTTTTATCCAGAACCTAGAACCCTGTACCCAGAAATTTCATCATCTTCCATATTGCACGGCCACGGTGACTGAGTCCGTTTTTCAGGTAGAGCGGCATTTCGGAAAAGGTCTGGGATTGTCCTTTTGGGACGAAAACCGGATCATAACCGAATCCTTCAGTCCCGCGTTTCTCATTCAAAATAACACCGTCGATGCGGCCTTCGAAGAAGTGTTCTGTTCCTCCCAGGATCAGGCATATCACACAGCGGAAGCTGGCGTTCCGGTTTTCTGCATGCTGCAGTTCAGCAAGGACCTTCCGGATATTATCTTCAAAGGTGCATGCTTCCCCGGCATAACGTGCGGATAATATTCCAGGTCGCCCGTCAAGCGCATCAACAAAGAGGCCGGTATCATCGGCAAAACAATCCATTCCCGTTTTTTCATATATGGTTCGGGCCTTCTGGCGGGCATTCCCCTCCAGGGTATCGCTTGTTTCAGGAATATCCTCTTCGATAGAAACATCCTTTAAGCTTAAAATACTGAATGAATTCCCGATGATCTCCTTAACTTCCTTGAGTTTATGAAGATTATTTGTTGCGAAAAGAAGTTTTTTCACCATGATTTAAAATACTTCACTTCAGTCTGGAAGCAGTATCAACTGCCTTATATTTCTTCACCGGTGAGAAAATCACAGGCATTCATCAATCATCCTGGTAAACAATTCCGTCATCGTCCATCCGTGTGCACGAGCCATTTTCGGAACAATACTTTGTTCGGATAATCCGGGAACCGTATTTACTTCCAGGAAATAAAATTCATAGTTGCTGTAAATATAATCGAACCTGACTACTCCATGGCAATTCAATTTCTCATAAAGGTCCATGGAAATGTTCCTGCATTTTTCAGAAACATCTTCCGGGATATTGGCCGGAACCACTTCTTCTGCCAGTCCTTCCTCGTATTTTGCTTCATAATCGAAGAAATCTGTTTTCGAAATGATCTCTGTCACGGGAAATGCAATCATTTTTCCTTCAGACCTTACCACACCACAGGTAAGTTCGCGTCCCTGGATAAAATCTTCCACGAGTACTTCTTCATCTTCCTGAAATGCTTTTTGCAACGCTGCTTCCAATTCCTCCGCCTTATTCACTTTCGACATGCCCACACTGGAACCTCCGTTGTTGGGTTTCACGAAACAGGGAAATGGAATTTCTTCCCAAATAGCATAAACCGGATCCTCCGTACGGCGGAAAAGATGAACCGAATTTGCGGTTCTGACGCCCATGGATGCAACGACTTTCTTGCAAAAACTCTTGTTGAAGGTCAAAGCGGAAGTTGTCACGCCACTGGAGGTATAGGGAATTCCGATCATATCGAAGTATCCCTGAAGTTTTCCGTCTTCCCCTGGCGTTCCATGGATTGCATTGAAAACAACATCAAACCGGATCGTTTTTCCATCGAGAAGGAGGGTGAAATGATCTTTATCCACCGGAACTTCTTTCCCATCCATCCTGCAAACCCAGCCTTTCTTGCTGATCCCGACAAGAAATGGATTGAATTTCTCCCTGTCGAGATGATGAAAAACCTGTCTTCCGCTTTTCAAAGAAACATCATACTCTCCGGAATCACCTCCGCACACAATGGCAATATTCAGCATAGGTATTGTGGTTTTGAACTGAACAAAATTATGACAAAAGTTTGTAAAGTTTGTAAAGTTTGTAAAGTTTATATAGTAACAAAGTAACAAAGTGACAAAGTGATGATGGTGAAATAAACAATATTCTTAATCTGTTTTTGTGAATCTGACAAAATTCATGTAGGTTTGTAAAGAAATACAATAAAACAAAGGTTTTCCGGTTAATTAAACAAAAACGGAAGGATGACTTTTTTCCGCTTTTTATGTTCGAAGAGATTTCTCAAACATCTTTTGGGAATGATCGTAATGATAAGCATGCTGGTATGGATCGTGCTGTTCGCATTAAAGATCTATACTCAGCATGGAACCTATTATATCGTTCCGGATTATACCGGAAAGCCGATCGACGAGGTTATAGCCGGAAAAGAAGCAGCGATATTTGATTTTGTGGTGATCGATTCCGTGTTTGACCTGAATAAGCCCAAAGGGACTGTTCTGCACCAAGACCCTTATCCCGATTCGAAAGTAAAGGAAAACAGAAAGATATACCTGACCATCGTTTCCACAATTCCGGAAAAAACAAGCATGCCCGACCTGAAGTTCCTTACATTACGACAGGCCATTAATACGCTGGAAAGCTGCGGATTGAAAACAGGAAAGATACTTTACATTCCTGCCTTTGATGCTGATGCAGTTCAGCAGCAGCGGTACGATGGCAAAGTGATCGCAGCAGGAACACATCTCGATAAAGGATCGATAATCGAACTTACAGTGGGGATTGGATCAAGAGGCCAGGCAGAGATCAAAGATACACCGGTGGAACAGGACTCAATGTAGATGGCGAAATAGCGAAATAGCGAAATAGTGAAATAGCGAAATATTATCAATTATCATTTTTATTCGTAATTCTTAATTCGTAATTAATAATGCGGTCTATATACATAAGTATTTTTCTCTTCCTTAGTGCAGGCCTTTTCTCACAGGAAGTCATCACGGGGTTGCAGTTCAACCCGGTCATAAAAGCGCAGTACCTGAAAAATAAAATGTTAAAGTCAGGAAATGGAGAAGACACCCTTCCTATGACGCTGCCATTCTACGATGATTTTTCATCCAACGGAGTATTCCCTTCTTCGCTTCGCTGGATCGACCGGTATGGTTTTGTAAATACTGATTACCCGGTTTATCCGATCGACCGTGGCGTTGTTACACTGGATGCGATCAACGATAGCGGCTCCATGTACCCGGAGGCAGTTGGCGGACCCGATGCATTCATTGCCGATCATCTGACTTCACGATACCTTCGACTGGATTCAGTTTTTTCGCCTCTCGCCAGGGCATTAAACCCTTCCGATTCGGTTTACCTGAGTTTTTATTACCAGCCTCAGGGACGGGGTTTACCTCCACATGCTTCCGATTCATTAGTTCTCCAGTATCTGCTGATACCCCAGCACGACACTCTTTTGCAAGGAGATACAACCCATTACATTGTCCCCGACAAGTGGAGGCGCATATGGTCGGTCAAGGGGATGGCACTCGACAGTTTCTATCTGCAGAATAGCCATTACTTTCAAAGAGTAATGCTCCCAATCACGGATCCAATCTTCTTCAAAAAGAAATTCCGGATGCAGTTTTATAATTATGTCAGCCTTGCAAGCAGCGGAGAGCCCAGCTGGCAAAGCAACTGCTGCCAATGGAACATTGACCAGATTTATCTGAACTATGGGCGAAACCTTCAGGATACAGTCCACCAGGAAATCCGGTTTGTCGAACGACCTCCTTCCCTGCTGAAGGATTATCAGTCAATGCCCTATACACAATTCAGCAATAACCCGTCGAACGAAATGATAGATTCGTTGTCGATACTCCTGACAAACCGGGATGTGATTTCACACAGTGTGAAATATTCTTACAATGTCACTGAGCCCGGAGGCAGTTTCACCAAAAGCTATGAGAGTCCTTCTTTCAACCTTTTACCCTATAACCAATATGCATTTGGATATGTAGCACATCCACCGGTGCCTTTCACATTCCCTATTTCCTCTGCCGACAGCGACCTCTTCGAGGTCAGACATGTGGTTCGTGACCTTGCCCCTGGATCCACCCTGGCCGACACTATTACCGGTTATCAGCAATTTTATAATTATTATGCATACGATGACGGCACTCCCGAAGCCGGTTATGGCCTCAAGGGAATCGGTGGCGAGATGGCATACCGGTTCAAGCTAAACAAATCTCCCGATACATTAAGAGCTATTCGTATTTATTTCAATCAAACCCTTGACACAGCCAATATACAGTTTTTCTATCTCACCGTTTGGAGCGATAACAGCGGATTTCCAGGTGATACCATCTATTCCCGGTTGGTGTTAACCCAATATTCCGATAGTCTCAACAAGTTTACTACTTACCTTCTTGAACAACCTGTCAGGATCAGTGGGGCATTTTACATTGGGACGATTCAGACGACTGATGACAATCTCAACATCGGGCTCGACACCTATGACAACTCAGCTGCAAATCTTTTCTACAATGTTACCGGGTCGTGGTTCGCTTCCTCGATCACAGGTGCCCCGATGGTCAGGCCGGTGATTGGTAAGCCGCTTCCGCTCGGGATTGCAAATTTAACCACAGGTACAGGGAACATAAAAGTTTACCCGAATCCCTGCACTACTGGTCAGGTACATATTTCGATGGGTGAATCCGGGATTCTTCAGAACAAGGAAAACTGGATCATCACTATCTCCAGTATGACCGGGCAAGAGATTTATCATTCTCAGGGAAACGATGTTTTGGATGTTTCAGGACTTCCTTCAGGGATCTACATCATAAAAGCTCAAAACACAGCGAGGTTACAGCATCTAGTCTCCAAACTGGTCATCATGAAATGATCCTTTTTCTTACTTAATTTCCGCTCATGACCATAAACAGTGTAACTGCAGATGAAAACACCGAATTGTACGAACACTTTCGGTTTGTGGTCGATAAAGGGCAAAGCCTTCTCCGCATCGATAAATATCTTGCCGACAAAATCGAGAATGCATCGCGAACCCGTATCCAGAACGCCGCATATGCAGGGAACATCCTTGTGAATGAAACAGTGATCAAACCCAATTACAGGGTTAAGCCGGGGGATATTATCAGCATTGTACTTCCTCATCCTCCAAGGGATACTGAGATCTACCCGGAAAATATCCCGATCAATATTCTATATGAAGACCCGGATATCGTGGTGGTTAACAAAGAAGCAGGGATGGTCGTCCACCCGGGACACGGCAACTTTACCGGTACATTACAGAATGCCCTGTTGTATCATTTCCAGGAGACCATCAAAGATGAACCTGAACCCAAGGTTTATCTCGTTCACCGGATCGACAAAGACACCTCCGGGATTCTCCTGGTCGCGAAAAATGAAATGGCACAGATCCGTCTGGCTAAACAGTTTTTCGAGCATACCATCAACCGTAAATACGTTGCGCTTGTATGGGGCAACGTGCGCGAAAATGAAGGCACGATCACTGGTTTCATTGCACGTGACCTCCGCGACAGGCTGGTGATGAAAATTTACGACGAGGAAGAGAAAGGCCGGAATTCCGTAACACATTACAAAGTGATCGAGCGGTTCGGATATGTAACCCTGGTGGAATGTGTGCTGGAGACCGGGCGGACACACCAGATCCGTGCTCATTTCAAGCATATCGGTCATCCCCTGTTCAATGATGAGAAATATGGAGGCAATGAGATCCTGAAAGGGACAACCTTCACAAAATACAAGCAGTTTATCCTGAATTGCTTTAAACTGATGCCCCGTCAGGCGCTGCATGCCAAGTCACTGGGATTCGTTCATCCGTCAACCCTGAAACCTATGTTCTTCGACAGCGATTACCCGGATGACCTGAAAGTGGTGATCGAAAAATGGAGGACATACAGCGTTCACAAGGCGGTTGACGAGGAATGAAGATTGAGGATGGAGAATGGAGGACAGGCGGACAAACGGACAGGCGGACAAGCGGAGGGGCGAAAGGCGAATAGCGAATGGTGAAAAGCGAAAGACGAAAAGCAAAAAATAAAAAGTGAAAATGGAGAGGAGAAGTAAAGCGGGATTTATGGATTACGTGGTATCTTGTTATTTTTGGTTTACCCTGTTTTTTATTTCGGCACTCCTTTTTCCATTTACCTTCCTGGTCTGGATTCTAACCGTTCTTTTCGACAGAAGGCGATTCATCCTTCATATGGTTACCTGCTGCTGGGCCGATATTATGCTGGCAATTAATCCCTATTGGAAGACCCGCGTTGAAGGGAAAAATAAGATCGACCCGAAAACGACCTATGTGATGGTTTCAAATCACCAGTCAGGTGCGGATATTCTGGTCCTGTTCAGACTATATCGCCATTACAAATGGATTGCGAAACAATCTCTGTTCTATTATCCTTTTATCGGTTGGAACATGTGGCTGAACGGATATATTTCAATTGTCAGGACACGGGGAAGAAGTAAGCTGAAGATGATGGATAAAGCTGCCAATATAGTCAGGGATGGGAATTCGGTTATGTTATTCCCGGAAGGAACCCGCACCCACGACGGGAACATTCAACCTTTTAAAACCGGCGCTTTCCGGCTTGCCCTGGATACGAAATCCCCGATCCTTCCGGTTGCAATCAAAGGAACCTATTATGCCATCAATAAGAACAGTCTTCTGATCCACAAGAATTACAGTATCAAATTGGTAGTTTTGGATCCGATCCCCTATATGGAGATTGCACACCTGGACCCGAAGGAGATTGCAACTAAGGTTCATGACCTTATCCAAGTCGAACTCCAGCTGGCGAGTATATAAATAGCGAAATGGCGAAATAACGAAATGGCGAAATAATTATCAATTGTCAATTATCAATTGCCAACCGCCTTATAAAGCGAATTCCGTTCCACCGGATCTCTTTTCGCTTCGAGGATCAATGTTTTCATCTCTGATACCGTCATCCGGGGATTCTGTTCGGATGCCCCGGCCAGGGAATAGATGCGGGTGGTATCGTTGATGGTGCCGTCCATATCATCAACACCGAACGAGAGTGATAATTGGGCAAGCGGTTTTCCGATCATCGGCCAGTAGCCTTTCAGGTGCGGAAAGTTATCGAGGTAGATGCGGGCAACGGCATAGTTCTTCATGTCCTCGATCACAGTAACTTCGCGGATCCCCGATAATTCATTGTTGGCGTTCCTGAATTTCAAGGGAATAAATGCATTGAAGCCTCCATAGCGGTCCTGGGAATCTCGCAGCAGGGTCATGTGTTTGATCCGGTGGCCGTAATTCTCAATATGCCCGTAAAGCATGGTTGCATTCGACGTAATTCCCATCCGGTGAGCCGTTTCATGGATTTCCAGCCAGTTTTCTGATGAAACTTTGGTTGCACAGATATCCTGACGTATCTTTTCATCAAAGATCTCGGCGCCACCGCCCGGTATTGAATCCAACCCTGCAGCCTGAAGGAACTTCAAGCCTTGTTCATAGCTGATCCGGGCCTTTTTGATGATGTATTCAAGTTCA
>Ga0224523_1000975_pt1 | contig 13016 bp, 5 predicted proteins | sample CFST50metaG_FD_182732 | JGI IMG/M metagenome (GOLD analysis project Ga0224523, IMG submission 182732) | Peat soil microbial communities from Stordalen Mire, Sweden - C.F.S.T50 | ecosystem: Environmental > Terrestrial > Soil > Wetlands > Peat | place: Sweden: Norrbotten County, Stordalen Mire...
ATTCTAACGTTGTTTTGTCTGTGATAATTTACAAACAATGACTCTGCACATCGTTTGCCTTCATCATAACAAGCCCTGATACCAATAGGGTTAACATTTCCCCAGTATTCTTCTGTTTGAGGATGTATTACCGGGTCACCATATACTTCGCTGGTGGATGCCTGCAATATTTTAGCATTGATGCGCTTTGCAAGTCCCAGCATATTGATGGCGCCCATAACAGATGTTTTGATGGTCTTGATCGGATTATACTGGTAGTGAATTGGGGATGCAGGACATGCCAGGTTATATATCTCGTCAACTTCAATAAAAAAAGGCATAGTAACATCATGCCTTATGAGCTCAAAGTACGGATTCTGCATCAAATGAACAATGTTCTTCTTTGCGCCTGTAAAATAGTTGTCAATACAAATCACGTCGTTCCCCGCATCGAGAAGCTTTTCACAAAGGTGAGAACCAAGAAAGCCTGCTCCACCTGTTACCAATATTTTTTTCTTCATTATCATTTTAGTTCAAAGATGAAGGTAGAAAGTTTTAGATTACCAAACTTTCTACCTTCATCTTAATTAGCTCAATTAGCTTTTAAGGCCGATGCAGAAATAATCGAATCCTTCTGCTTTCATTTCTTTCATGTTGTAAATATTGCGTCCGTCGAATACTGCAGGATTTTTAAGCAGCTTTTTTATCATCGGCAGATCAGGTACACGAAATTCTGGCCATTCGGTAGCTATGAGTAAACAATCAGCATCTTTTAATGCTTCATAAGGCTCATTGGCATATGTAATGGAATCACCTATTCTGCGTTTTGTTTCATGCATTGCAACCGGATCGTAAGCGATCACTTTACAACCAGCTTCCAGGAAATTTTTAATAAGAACCAATGCAGGTGCTTCGCGCATATCGTCGGTAAGTGGCTTGAAGGAAAGTCCCCACAGAGCAATCAATTTTCCTTTCAGATCGCCATTGAAATATTTACTGACTTTATTGAACAAAACTGATTTTTGATCGTCGTTCACTTCTTCGACGGCTTTAAGCACCCTCATACTGTATTTGTTTTCATCAGCAGTTTTAATCAGGGCTTTCACATCTTTCGGGAAACATGATCCACCATAGCCAATGCCTGGATAGATGAATTTTGTTCCAATACGGGTATCGCTGCCAATACCTTTGCGCACCATGTTCACATCGGCTCCCAGAATCTCACAAAGGTTAGCAATATCATTGATAAAGCTGATTTTTGTGGCAAGCATTGAATTGGCTGCATATTTTGTCATTTCTGCAGACGGGATATCCATGAAAATGACTGGATGTCCATTCATCACAAAAGGTTTGTATAAACGATTCATGATATCTTCCGCTTTTGCCGATTCTATACCTACAACAATACGGTCGGGTTTCATGAAATCATCAATGGCTGCGCCCTCTTTCAAAAATTCAGGGTTAGAAGCTACATCAAATTCAAGTTTGCTATCGCGTTTGTTAAGTTCTTCCTGTAAAGCATTACGTACTTTTTTAGCAGTCCCAACAGGAACGGTACTTTTCGTAACAACAAGCATGTATTTATTCATGTTTCTTCCAACTTCGGCAGCAACCGAAAGCACATACTGCAGGTCGGCGCTTCCATCTTCATCAGGAGGAGTACCAACAGCAATAAATACTACTTCAGCATCGTTCAAACAACTTGCAAGATCCGTCGAAAAATGCAAGCGTCCTTTAGCAACATTTCTTTCAATAATTTCATCCAGCCCGGGTTCATAAATAGGACTGATACCTTTTTTCAGGTTCTCGATCTTCACCTGGTCAATATCAACACAGGTAACGTTTATACCAACATCAGCAAAACATGTTCCTGTAACTAATCCAACATAACCAGTTCCAACAATAATTACTTGCATAAATTTTAATTTTAATAGTTATTAATTATTTTTACAAAACAAAAATAGAAATAATTTATCAATGCAGTCGTTTTAAGTTTTTTTATAATATTAAATTAAAATAATTGCGTAATAATTAAAAAATGTTTAGATCCATTATCTTTTGCTGATTTAACAATTCAACCATTTATACATTAAGCAATTCAGACATTGAGACATTTCACATTTTTTCTATTTTATTTCTTGTAATTGTGGCTGCAAATTTATTTAAAATACTTTATTCATTTGATGGTGCAATAGTGAAATGAGCGGGTAGAAACAGATTTATTTTAATTTTTATTTTGTTTGCTTTATTTTTTTTGTTACATTTGAAGGTTGCTTTAACGGTTATTTATTTTATGGTATGAATAATATTCTGATTATTGAGGACGAAATAAAAATGGCTCAAATGATTCAGAGTGCGCTGGAAAAGGAAAGTTTTTTTGTTGACCTTGCGCATGATGGATACATTGGCAAAAAGATGGCTATTGAAAAAAAGTACGACGCCATAATTTTGGATGTTAACCTGCCATTGATAAACGGATTTGATGTTTGCCGGGAAATAAGAAAAAGTAATCTTCGCACACCCATCATTATGCTTACCGCCATGGGGACAATGGAAGATAAACTTACAGGATTTGATGTGGGCGCTGATGATTATATTCTAAAACCTTTTGAATTTAAAGAGTTGTTAGCTCGTTTAAATGTTTTTCTCAAAAGGAGCAATACTTATGTTGAAAAGGAAATCGTATTGAAAATTGCGGACCTTGAAATGAACCTCAACAATAAAACTGTCAAAAGAGCTGGTCGGCTAATTCCTTTATCGGTTAAGGAATTTGCACTATTGGAAGTGTTGATAAAGAATAAAGGGAAAGTGGTTTCGAAAGCTGATTTGGCAGACAAAGTTTGGGAAATATCCTTTAAATCCGGCACCAATGTTATTGAGGTGTATGTAAATTATCTGAGAAAAAAAATTGACAAAGATTACCCGGTGAAGTTGATTCACACAATGGTTGGCATGGGATATATACTTAAGGAGGACTAGGAATGAACATTCGCCGAAGATTGGCTCTGCAGTTTTCTTTTATAACTACTTTTCTTTTAATCTTCTTTTCATTGGTTGTGTATTTTTCTTCCAGTTATTTCAGACAAAGGGACTTTTACTCAAGGCTGAAGGATCGGGCATTGTCAACATGCAAGATGCTTGTCAAGGCAGGTGAAACTGACAGTGTGCTTTTGAACTTAATTGACAAAAGCACTATAGGACTGTACAAGGAAAATATCAGAATTTTTAACATCAACAATAAAGAGGTTTTTAACAGCACCGATTCTTTATACGGGGGAATAACAACTGATTTTTTGAATTCTATCCGCATAGACGGTGAATCAGAGCTTTCTGTGAAAGGACGTGAGATATTTGGTATATCAAAAAGTGCTAATAATCAAAAATACCTGATCATTGCTTCGGCAGTGGATAAGTATGGTTTAAATAAATTGCATTACCTGCGATTGATATTGTTTGCTGGCATTGTCTTAGGTAGTTTGATATCGGTACTGCTGGGTTTGGTTTATGCCGGAAGGGCGCTAAAACCAGTTGCAATAATTATTAATCAGGCTAAAAACATATCTGCCAGCAATATTCAACAGCGTCTTGAAACAGGAAACGGAAAGGATGAACTGGCAAGGCTTGCCATCACTTTTAATGAATTACTTAACAGGCTTGAAAAGGGCATTGAAATGCAGAAAACTTTCGTGTCAAACGCTTCACATGAATTGCGTACACCTTTCAGCCTGATTCTTGCTGAAATTGAAATTGCTTTGATGGAGCAAAGAAGCAATGAAAAATATATTGAAACTCTCAGGTCCATTTCGGAAGAAGTAAAAAATATAAACACATTGACAAACGACCTGTTGGATCTGACACAAATGAGCCAGGATACACCTGTATTTAACTTTGCGCCCGTAAGGGTTGATGAGCTACTCCTGCAATCGAGAATTGACCTGATGAAAAGAAGACCCGAATACAATGTTACTATTGATGACTTTATCCTGCCTGCTGATGAAAACCAGATAACTGTTATGGGGAATGAAACATTGCTTAAGACAGCATTTATCAATTTAATGACCAACGCCTGTAAGTTTTCACCTGATTGCGAAGTGAACCTGAAATTGTATACATGCAACAGATCGGTTTGCATGGAATTTAATGATAAAGGTATCGGTATTCCAAAAGAAGAAATGGACCGTATTTTTGAGCCTTTCTACCGCGGAAGTAATATTACCGGAAGGCGGGGGCATGGATTGGGTTTGCCACTCGTTAAAAAAATAATTGACCTTCACAAAGGAACTATCATGGTTTCTTCTGAACTCAACAAAGGAACTAAGTTCGTTCTTGAATTACCGGTTTCATAAATCTTAAATTTAAACAAATGCCATTGTTTTTAAAGTTTGGACCTTTAAACCCTACCACTTTATACTACCTTATAGTCTCAAATATAGCTATCACCTGATAACAAAAAGATATCATGTGATAACAAAAGTATCTCACATGATAACAAAAAGATATCAAGTGATAACAAAAGTATATCACGTGATAACAAAAAGATATCATGTGATAACAAAAGTATCTCACATGATAACAAAAAGATATCAAGTGATAACAAAAGTATATCACATGATAACAAAAAGATATCACATGATAACAAAAGTATATCACGTGATAACAAAAAAATATCAAGTGATAACAAAAAGATATCACATGAAACAAAACATCGAGTGATGGGATCATGATGGTTGCAACTTTTAGTATAAACTATTACAATGACTTAGGGAGCTGTTACATTAGTTACCTAAATACGATTATGGCAAGAATTATTTTTAACTATACCTTGTGTTAAATTAATTTTATTATTTTTTCTCGCTATATTAAAATTTAACTTTATTTTTACAATTCTTAAAGGGGATAATTATCAAATGATGATTACTATTAGGAAAAGGGCAAGCGAAAACCTGTTCTTTACCCTAATCTAAAACGTTATCGGAAATATTATAAAATCAAATCAATATGAGGATCAAAGTTTTTACTTTTTTTATTCTTTTAGCAGCGGGTTTTATCAATTGTCAAACAATTACAGCCCAAAATAATGAACTTGCAAGTAATTCCTCAGTTAATATTGGGTATCAGGCGTCAAACTTAAGTGAAAGTGATTATATTTGGAATGATGCAATGTCAATTTCGCCGATTACTTATGAAACAAAAGAAACACAAGCTTTTTGTACACCCACTGTTTCTGGTGCAACAACTCATTATATTACAACAGTTACATCATCAGGAGGCACAACAAATATAAATAACCCAAATAATGCTACCAGCACAACATCAACAGGTTATTCTGACTATACGGCTTCCTATGGCATTACAGTTGTGGTAGGAACCAGTTTAACCCTGAATGTTACTGATAATAATTCCGGGACACATTATGTTTATGTTTGGTTAAGCTCAGATAATGGAGTCACGTGGGGAAGTAATTTATGTACATTGGGTAGCCAAGGCGTAACAACATCAACGACAAATGCATTTGTTATTCCTGCTGGTACTAACCGAATGAGAGTAGCAGTAAATTTTTCAAGTTCAAGTACGTCATGCATTGGTGGGAATGTTGGAGAATATGAAGACTATGCTGTTTATTCAAGTCCATGCTCAAATATTATTACAATTGGTGGTACAGGAGCAACCTATGCTCAGAGTTTTACTGCAGCTGCTGGAACAGGTACTTATACTGTTCCGATGTGTTCTGGTTCAAACACGTATGGTATAGAAAAAATATATCAATTTGCTTGTACAGTTACCGGAACATATACTTTTCAGGTTACTGCAGTGGGTGGAGGCTATGTTAGCTATGCTTGGAAGTCTGGCAGTTGTGCCAGTACAGGATGGGGTGCTTGGAGAAGTGTTTATAGTATGACCCAAAATCCCATTACTTGTTGCTACAGTTCAAACGCATGTTGGACAGCAGGAACAACATATTATATTATTCTTAAGCCTGAAGGTACAACCGGAGGAAGTTCATACAGTCAGACTTTTTATATTAATGCACCTACCGTTCTCGGGGCTCCAACCTCTCCCACTGCTACTCCTTCGGTTCTGTGTCCGGGTGGCAGTTCATCACTTAGCGCTACTGCAACAAATGGTGACCAGGTGTATTGGTATTCCGGTTCATGCGGTGGTACTTATCTTGGAACAAATGGCGTTAGTGTTTCATCGGCAGGAACCTATTATGCCAAAACTTATAATTCAACTTGCAGTACTCTATCCTCAACCTGTGCATCAGTGACAATCACCGCAGGCAGCAATCCGGCTACTTCTGCAAGTGTATCCGCTACTACTATATGTACAGGGGGAATTGTTACTCTTACAGGCGGACCGGCAGGAATGAGCAGTTATTCATGGACAGGGCCGGCCGGATGTTCATACAGTCCCGGAAATACCTCCCAAAGTCCAACAGTTACTATGGCTTCAACAGGAGGTACATTTACACTGACAGCAACTAATAGCAACGGTTGTTCAGCCCAAGCAACTACTTCTTCTGTTACGGTAGTGGCTGACCCATCTGCACCCACAGCAACAAAATCACCTAATGTTGCAACCGTATGTTCAGGACAGACATTGACTTTAACTGGAGTTACTGATAATGGAGGAGGAACAGGAACCTGTAATATTGAATATTGCTATTCAACCAATAGCGGAGGTTCTTATTCGTCATGGAGTACAACAATGCCAAGCTATGCAGCAGTGGCAGGATACAATAATATTATAAAAATACGTAAGAATTGCAATGGTTCGGGCTGCGATATTTCATCTGAAAATTCTTACTCATGGTCAGTCGTATCTGACCCATCAGCACCCACAGCGACCAAGTCTCCAACAGATGCAACCGTATGTTCAGGACAGACATTGACTTTAACTGGAGTTACTGATAATGGAGGAGGAACAGGAACCTGTAATATTGAATATTGCTATTCAACCAATAGCGGAGGTTCTTATACTTCATGGAGTACAACATTGTCAAGCTTTGCAGCAGTGGCAGGATACAATAATATTATAAAAATACGTAAGAATTGCAATGGTTCGGGATGTGATATTTCATCTGAAAATTCTTACTCATGGTCAGTCGTGGCCGATCCATCAGCACCTACGGCAACAAAATCACCTAACTTCGCAGCCGTTTGTGAAGGAGCCACACTCACATTAACAAGCCCAACATCAGGTGGTGGCGGAACAGGAACATGTAATTATGAATACCAATACAGCACGGATGGTTCAAATTATTCGTCATGGTCAACATCAGTACCAGGTTTTTCAGCAGAGGTAGGTACAAACTATATTCGTATCAGAACAAATTGCAATGGAACAGGGTGTGATATTTCCGGATATAATGCTTATTCCTGGACAGTGAATGCAATACCTGCAGCACCAACAGTGGGCACAATTATTCAACCAACATGCGCCACTGCTACTGGAACAATACCACTCACCGCACCGACCAGTTGCACTTTTAGCATTACCGGAAGTGGAGGTACATACCAGGCATCTCCATTTACCAATGTTGCTACGGGTTCGTATACAGTATGGACGCAGAGTGCTTCCGGTTGTATTTCAGCTTCAGGGACTAGTGCAGTTGTGAATTCACAACCTCCAACACCAGCAGCACCAACTGTTGGAACAATTACGCAGCCAACATGTGCTATAGCCACAGGAACAATACCTCTTACCGCGCCAGCCAGCTGCACTTTTAGCATTACAGGTAGTGGAGGTACATACCAGGCATCGCCATTTACCAATGTTGTCACTGGTACTTATACTGTTTGGGCTCAAAATGCCTCTGGTTGTATTTCTGCTACCGGAACAAGTGCAGTTATAAATACACAGCCAGTAACACCATCCGTTCCATCATTAAGTGTAACACAGCCAACCTGCAGCGTTCAGTCAGGAACAATTACGGTAACCGCACCAACGGGAGCTTATACCTATAACGTAGATGGTGGAACTTATCAGTCAGGAACCTCTTTCAGCGGATTGCCCCCCGGCTCACATACTGTAATTGTAGAAGATAATTCCAGTACTTGTACTTCTTCAAACAGCGCTTCAGTAAATACATTGCCAGTTATACCTTCCACGCCATCATTGAGTGTAACGCAACCATCCTGCAGTGTTCAGTCAGGAACTATTACGGTAACTGCACCAACAGGAGCTTATTCTTATAACGTGGATGGTGGGGCCTATCAGTCTGGAACCTCATTCAGCGGATTGGCTCCCGGCTCACATACTGTAATTGTAGAAGATAATTCCAGTACTTGTACTTCTTCAAACAGCGCTTCAGTAAATGCATTGCCATCTATTCCTTCCAATCCATCATTAAGTATAACTCAGCCAACCTGCAGCGTTCAGTCAGGAACAATTACTGTAACCGCACCAACGGGAGCTTACACATATAACATAGATGGCGGGACCTTTCAGTCTGGAACCTCATTTAGCGGATTGGCTCCCGGCTCACATACAGTAATTGTGGAAGATAATTCCAGTACTTGTACTTCTTCAAACAGCACTTCAGTAAATGCATTGCCAGCCGTACCGGCCACTCCGTCAAGCCCCGCTGCCAGCCCATTAGCTATATGCAGTGGGCAATCATCCACCTTGTCAGCTACAGTTGGAAGCGGTGAAACTGTAGAATGGTTTGATAGCAGTTGCGGTGTAGGTGTTGTGTCATCACCAGTTAGCCCGGTAACAACGACTACTTATTACGCTCAGGCAAGAAATACTACTTCTGGTTGTGTCAGTGCAGCCTGCACTGATATTGCAGTTACAGTTTCTCCCCTTTTAGATACACCTGCGTTTATGCTGGGTTCAACTTCATCACGTTGCATTGGAGCAGGAAATGTTACTTATTCTGCAACTGCAGCAAATAATACAGGATTATCTTATAGCCTGAATCCTGCATGTATTGGTGGAGGAAACTCTATCAACGCAACTACTGGAGAAGTAACATACAGCGCAAGCTGGGCTGGTACGACCATAATTACAGTTACAGCCCAGGGATGCAGCGGACCGAAAACTGCTGATCATACTGTAACTATCGTAACTGCAGTTGGATCGCCAGTGTTTGATTTGGGAACTTCTTCAAGTATTTGTCAGGGTTCTGTTCCTGTAACATATAATGCAACCGCATCAGGTAGTACAGGCATTTCATACAGTCTGGATCCATTAAGTATTACAGGCGGAAATAGCATAAATACGGGTACTGGAGAAGTTACTTATGATGCAAATTGGGTAGGTGTAACCACTATCACAGCCTCTGCCGCAGGATGTAGTGGCCCAACAACATCCAAACATGTGGTAACAATAACCCCGACTGTTGGAAAACCTGTTTTTGCTATGGGATCTGCTTCTACACGATGCCAGGGTAGCGGAAGTTTTGTTTATAGTGCTACTTCCGATCATAGCACAGCAATTTCATACAGCTTAGACCCCGCAAGTATTACAGGAGGTAATTCAATCAATTCCACTACGGGCGAGGTTACTTTTGTTGCAGGTTGGTTAACCTCTACAACCATTACTGCGACTGCAACCGGTTGCAATGGACCGGCAACAGCCGACCATGTCGTGTCAAGCAGTCCATGCACTAAAACGCTTCACGTAACGATGTTCCTGGAGGGATTTTACAAAGGTTCTGGAAAAATGAACTACACGAAAAATATTCTGTTCCACTCAAAATGGGGTGGTGCAATTGTAGATACTATATGTGTGGAATTGCATGATGCAAATGTTTATAGTAATATTATTTATTTGGCAAGAGGCATTGCTATTGATACTTTCGGTCTTGCTGAAATAAATGTACCAGGCACTTATAATGGTAATTATTATATTACAGTAAAACACCGTAATCACCTTGAGGTTGTTTCTACAGTTCCTGTATCTTTTGCTGGTAATTCGGTCAATTATGATTTTAGAGCCAACATAACAAACACCTACGGCAATAATATGAAGGATTTAGGTGATGGGAATTTTGCAGTTTACTGTGGCGATATTACCCAAGCAGGAACAATTTATGAATATCCAAATACTCCTGTTCAGGATGGCATGATCGATCTGGATGATAATTATTATGTTTTCTCTTCCTATCTTCATGGTGATCTTGGCTATTTTATTGCCGACTTAAATGGTGATGGGATGGTCGATATCAATGATGTTTATCTTGCATTTGATAATTATTTATTAGGGGTTTATTTGCAAACACCATAGAGGTCAGATATTCGTTTTAGGGCATGAGATTTTAATGCCGGATATTTATTGTTTAAAAAACAATATTCATATCCGGCATCTTTCTTTTATTTTCTTAATTTTGTTTTTTTAATCCAATATTAAATGAAAATTTCAAAGATCTTTATTCTCGCCCTAGTCCTGGTTAATTTCTTTCACAACCAGCCACTTTTAGCCCAAAATACATCGCTTCCATCAAACACAGGCTGTTTTATTCAAAATAAAGGGCAGGTTGGCGATGCCAATGGTGTATTGCATCCTGAAGTGCTTTACAAATCCACGTTAGGCGATGTCACTATGTTTTTCAAAAAAGATGGAATCGTTTATGTTTTCAATAAATATGATACTGCCTCTACTGCAGAATCAATGAATGAAAGGAAAGCGGGCAATTATGCACATGCGCGCATACTTGAAACCAAGCCTATGATGTTCCGCATGGACCTGCAGTTCATCAACACTAACCATGATGTGCGCATTATACCTACTGGTGCAAGAAAAGAGGTTTCAAACTATTACCTTGCGCATTGTCCGAATGGGGTACTGGATGTCAACCACTTTGATACGATTAAATACCAGAATATTTATGATAAAATTGATTTGGTTTATTATTTTACTGAAAAAGGTTTGAAATATGATATTATTGTGAAACCGGGTGGAGACATTTCTAAAATCAGTTTTAAATATGTTGGAGCTGATAAAATTATCACAAATGATATAAAGGAATTGAACATTATTTATGCTGGTACTGAAAAACTCATTGAAGAGAAACCTGTGGCTTTTTATAATCGTGAGGGGACTATTTTATCAAATTTTGAATTTAGTATTGATAAAACCTCCAATATTGTCAGCTTTACCGGAGGTGAAAAAAGTTATTCAAAGACCTTGATCATTGACCCATCTATTTATTGGGCAACCTATTTTCATAATACCAATTCATCTAATTCAGGTTGGTCAAATCCGGAATATGATGCAAATGGCAATTTTTTCATTGCCAACCAGACTTATGATAATGCCTTTCCTTTGCAGGATGCAGGTGGCGGAGCATGGTATGATGCTACGAAAACTACCATGATCAAATTAGCTATTTTAAAATTTAATGCCAATCGGACATTGTTATGGTCAACTTATTATGGCGGCAACCAGATGGATTGCCTTGCCGGATGCACGGATTATGGCAAGTCGCTGGCGCTCGATAATTCAGGAAATGTTTTAATTGGAGGGTATACTGACGTCGGAACAACAATATTCCCAACATATAATCCCGGAGGAAGTGCATTTTACCAGGATCAAAGCAGGTGTTACGGACAAACCGCGTTTTTTCTGAAATTCAATAATAGTGGTATTCGTCAGTGGGCTACTATGTTTACTCATGAAATAGCTTCAACAAGTGGTACCATGATACAAGTCAACGGAATCACCTGTGATGGTACCAACCTGTTCTTTACCGGACAACAATATAACTGGACGCCTGCTAATACCATTCCTCTTAGAAACCCGGGTGGTGGTGCGCTTTACCAGACGACCATTCTTGAGGCTCAGGATGTATTTGTCGGTAAGTTTAATTCATCAAATGCCCTTGTTTGGGATACTTATGTGCATAATCCTATTTCAGGGACCGGCTATGGTCAGGGACTTGACCTGCATTGCGATGCAAGCGGTAATCTGCTTATGGCAGGACGGGAATCTTCAGGTTTTAAACAATATCTGTTGAATCCTGGTGGTGGCGCGTATTATCAGTCGACCGAAGGGGCTAACGGTGATCTTATACTTACCATGTTTAACTCTTCCCTTGCAGTTACATGGTCAACATATTACGGTGGAAATGGTATGGATATTCCATCAACAGTAGAACCTGATGGATTGGGAAATTTTTATGTCATTGGCAGAATTACAGGAAGCACAGATTTTCCGACTCAAAATCCTGGTGGCGGTGCATTATACCAAAGCTCAAAATCAAATGCTGCTTATGATGCCTTTTTACTTAAATTCAATTCTTCTGGTGTCAGGAAATGGGCGACATATCTTGGCTCAAATGTTCCTGCTGCTGGCAGTGATGAAAACCATTTTTCAGGAATAGGTTTCAGTACAAGTAATAACGACTTTATTTTAAGTGGATATACAAAAAGTACTTCAATGACGGCTGTGAATCAATCAGGCTCATACTATCAATCTTCCAACGCCGGAGATTATGATATGTTCTTTTATGAATTCAACAGTTCTGGCGTTGTGCAATGGGCTTCCTATTATGGTGCAGCCAACACTGAAACATGTTATAATTGTCGTATTGGGTCATATAATACCGCATGTGGCACTAAATTCATGTTTCCTATTACCACTGCATCCACTATCCTGAGCGGTGTAGACCCTGGTAATGGGGCATGGTACCAGGGAACTACAACCTTTAGCAATAATGATTTTCTCATTGAAATGGGAAATATTAGTATACCTGCTACTCCAACCTTAACAGTTGTTAATAATTGTGGTAGTTCAACCATTACAGCATCTAATTATACCGGGACTTTAAACTGGAGTGATGCCGGAAGTGGCAATCCACGCACATTGGCATCAGGAAGTTATACTGTGACTCAAACAATAGGCGGATGTACAAGTTCAGCCAGCAATCAGGTAACAGCATCACCTTTAGCCATACCTTCTGCACCAACATTGGCTGTTGTTAATAATTGCGGTAGTTCAACCATTACAGCATCAAACTATTCAGGGACTTTAAACTGGAGTGATGCCGGAAGTGGCAATCCGCGCACATTAGCATCAGGAAGTTATACAGT
>Ga0224523_1000976_pt1 | contig 13009 bp, 11 predicted proteins | sample CFST50metaG_FD_182732 | JGI IMG/M metagenome (GOLD analysis project Ga0224523, IMG submission 182732) | Peat soil microbial communities from Stordalen Mire, Sweden - C.F.S.T50 | ecosystem: Environmental > Terrestrial > Soil > Wetlands > Peat | place: Sweden: Norrbotten County, Stordalen Mire...
CTTTGAAAAGTCTTTTAGTCGCCGCGAAGGCACTAAGGCGCAAAGTTACGCAAAGAAATAAAAGGTGTTTTTCAAAACTTTGTGAATCTTAGAGTCTTTCCGTCTTTGAGGCATTTTAAGTAATTATTAGTTTTCGGAGCAGGTTTAAGATTCTTTTGTGTTCGATTATAAAGATTCTTTTGTTGATTAAAGAAATTTCATTAATTTTGGGGTGCGAACATTGAATAAATGCGCAACAATTAACAAGAAACTACTAACAATAAATTTATCAAAAATGAGCATAGCAGGAACGCAAACAGAAAAAAATCTTTTAAAAGCATTTGCAGGCGAATCGCAGGCAAAAAACCGTTACACTTTCTTTGCAAAAAAAGCCAAGGATGATGGTTTTGAACAGATTTCGGCACTATTTATGGAAACAGCTTTGCAGGAAGAACAACATGCCAAAATATTCTTTAAATTCATGGAAGGAAATGTTGTGGAGATCACAGCAAGCTATCCTGCCGGCAAGATAGGAACCACTGCGGAAAACCTTAAAGCTGCTGCAGCAGGTGAAAATGAAGAATGGACAGCCTTGTATCCTCAATTCTCCGAGATAGCCGCATCAGAAGGATTTCCAAAAATAGCTGCCGCCTTCAAGCTTATATCGAAGATTGAAGCACATCACGAAGCACGCTTTTTGAAACTTCTGAAAAACATTGAAGACAACAAAGTGTTCGAAGATGACGAAGAAACTGAATGGGTTTGCCGTAAATGCGGTCATGTTCATAAAGGCAGGAAAGCTCTTGAAAATTGCCCTGTTTGCGCCCATCCAAAGGCATATTTCGAAAGAAAAGCTAAAAACTATTAGTCAATGTTCTGCTAAAAACTCTTAGCAGCTTAGGCATTGTTTTCAATAAATTAAAAAGCTCCGTTTGGGGCTTTTTTTCATAATAAGAAAAAGGACAATAATTATTTCAAATACCATATAATTTTCATGGAATTTGTTAAAATATTTGTAGCTAAAGGTCTTCACAATAAATTTTATTTACATTTGTCTTCACACTATCTCTGATTAAGTTAATGAAGAAATCGCTATGTAAATATCTCACTATCATTTTTTGTTTGCTCTTTTCAGGATTGAGGTCACAAACCTATAGCACTTTTACCGGAGGTGCAATTAATGACTATGCAACAACTGATTTTTCAATATTTGTTTTTGCGCTTTCTCCTTCAACAATTGATACTTCCAATTTTGGGTTGGAAACAGTTTGCATTAATTTGACGCACACCTGGGATGCCGATCTGGAAATTTATATAGTTGCTCCGGATGGTTCACAAGGTATGCTAACAGCCGGAAATGGTGGCAGCGATGATAATTACACCAATACCTGCTTCAACTATTATGCCTCCACTCCTATAACATCTGCAGGTGCTCCATTCACAGGTACTTTTCGCCCGCAAGGTTCGATGGGTATTGTAAATAATGGTCAGAATGGTAATGGCATATGGAAATTGAGGGTGGTTGATACATACCAGGGCGATGCTGGTAACCTTATCAGTTGTAGTATTACATTCGGAACGAACCCTGCTAAAGTATTTCCATTTCATTCGTCTAATCTTCCCATTGTGGTTATTAATACCAACGGGCTAACAATTCCTAATGAGCCAAAAATAAATGCCCATATGGGAATCATCAATAACGGCTATGGTAACCGGAATAACATAACAGACCCTTTCAATGCCTACAATGGTTATTGCGGTATCGAACTACGCGGTTCCAGTTCTCAAATGTTTCCCAAAAAGCCTTATGGAATTGAAACACGCGATTCACTGGGGAACCAGATCAACGTATCTCTTCTAGGATTGCCTGCTGAAAATGATTGGGTTTTCTATGCTTCATATAATGACAAAACTTTAATGAGGGATGTTTTAACTTTTGATCTGTTCAGGAAATTCGGTCATTATTCAGTAAGAACCAGATATTTTGAACTTGTGTTGAATGGCGAATACCAGGGAATTTACGTCCTTTTTGAAAAAATAAAACGTGACCATAACAGGGTTAACATAAATCCCATGGACAGTACATGTATTTCCGGAGACAGTGTAACTGGTGGTTATATTTTTAAAATTGATAAGGTGAACGGAAGTGGTGGAGATGGATGGACATCAAACTATCCACCTGCAGTTAGCACAAGTGGACAGACAACTTATTTTCAATACGATTACCCTGCTGCAACTGACATTGCCCAGCAACAAAAAGATTATATCAAGGCATTTGTTGACACATTTGAAACTGTTCTCAGCAGCAACAATTTTGCAGACACGGTCAATGGTTATGTAAAGTATATTGATGTGCGATCATTTATTGATCAGTTTATCATCAACGAAGTTTCAAAACAGGTGGACGGTTACAGGCTAAGCAATTATCTTCACAAGGATCGGAAAAGCAATGGAGGTAAATTATTCAGCGGCCCGATATGGGATTACGATCTTGGATGGTGGAACGCCGACTATTGCGGAGGAAATGATGTTACCGGCTGGATGTATCAATTCGGAAATTTATGTCCGGGCGATGGCTGGCAAATACCTTTCTGGTGGCAAAGGTTATTGCAGGATACCATTTTCAAAAATAAACTCAAATGCAGGTATGAATATCTGAGAACAACTGTTCTTGACACCAACTATATGTTTGGCTTTATTGATTCACTGGCCAATTATCTGGACGAAAGCAAGACAAGAAATTTCCAAAAGTGGCCCATTTTGGGAACTTATGTTTGGCCCAATCCAAGCCCTATTGCCACTGACTATCCAGGAGAAGTAAATACACTTAAAAAATGGATTCGTGATCGACTTGCCTGGCTTGACGACAGCATACCGGGACATTGTTATCCCAATACCTCTTTTATTAAGGAACATGATAATTATTCACGTATCAGAATATATCCAAACCCCTCGCATGATGTTTTCTTTTACCTTGACATCCCCTACCCTGTTTATGATAACGCATTGATCCAGGTCTTTGATTTTACCGGAAAATTGGCAGAACAGATAACTATTTCAGGCCATAAAGACCAACCTATTGCAATAAAAACGCCAACTCTGAAAGGCATTTACCTTGTACAATTTACCTGTGATCAGAAAGAATATACAGCAAAGTTAATCGTAGAATAATTTTTTCACCCTCATTTTCAATCACTCATATCAATTTAACAATTATTTTAGTACTTTGTATTGCATACTACTAAAAGATTTATATATCTTTGCATCGCACTTAACATGATTATTGAATTGAAGAAAGTCGGCAGGCAGCAGTCGGCAGTCGGCAAATCCAAAAAATGGACTGGGAACAAAAATCGTAAATCGTAAATCTAAAATCGTAAATCAAATTATGAACACTGAAAATTCGCAGGCACAAATGAGGAAAGGAGTACTGGAACTTTGCATTCTGGCTATACTCGCGAAAGAAGACTCATATGTGCCCGATATTATTGATCAATTGAAATCATCCAGCCTGATCGTAGTGGAAGGTACGCTTTACCCATTAATGACAAGGTTAAAGAATGACGGTTACCTGACATATAGTTGGGCCGAGTCTACATCGGGACCTCCACGAAAATATTATAAACTTACTGCAAAAGGAAAGACATTATTAAAAGACCTGACAAAATCATGGGAAGAATTAGTAAGTTCAGTCGGTAACATTATTCAATCATAATTCGTCATAGAAAAGATTTTAGATTTTAGATTTTAGATTTAAGATTTTAAAAAAAACCAAAGAAATAAAATTATTAAAAAACATAACCATCAAACACCAACATTATGAAAAAGACATTTACAATTAACATCAGCGGCATCATCTTCCATATAGATGAAGATGCATTTGATAAACTCAGTAATTACCTTGAAACAATAAAGGGTTTCTTCACCAATTCCGAAGGGCGTGAGGAGATCATTTCCGACATTGAATCAAGGATAGCTGAGATGCTTCAGGCTAAAATAACCGGTGGTAAACAGGTAATTACCATAGAAGACATAGATGAAGTTATCGCTGTTATGGGTGAGCCGGAACAGATAGGCGCTGCCAATGGTGCCGAAACCAAAAGTGCAAAACCAAAAGAGGAAACAAGATCGCATAAAAGACTGTATCGCGATCCCGACAATAAAGTGCTGGGCGGTGTTTGCGGCGGTATTGGGGCTTATTTTAATTTCGACCCGGTGTGGATCAGGGTAGCATTTGTTGTTGCCTTGTTCCTGTTTGGTTCAGGGCCTTTACTTTATATCATCCTCTGGATAATCATTCCCGAAGCTGTAACAACTGCCGAAAAACTTGAAATGCGGGGGGAGCCGGTGAATGTCTCCAACATTGAAAAGACTATTCAAGAGGAGATAAGCGGATTAAAAGACCGCCTGAAAAACATCAAGGAAGATGCAAAAACTGCTTATTCAAAAAATTTCAGAAAACGGCCAAAACACACTGCTGCAGAAAAGACAGTTGACTTTTTTATGATCCTGGGATATTATTTTATAAGAGCTGTTGCAGTTTTTATTGGCATCATCTTTATCATGGTTGGAATATTCCTCATCATTGGTCTCATATCATCCTTTGTCAAATCCAGTGATGTATTTTGGGTATCGTCATTTGGCATTTCTAATTTTTCCATTCCTCTGTTTTTAAAATTATTCCTGTTTTCTTCAACCCAGATCACGCTGGCTATTGTTGGACTTTCCCTTTTCATTGGTGTTCCTCTACTAATGCTTGTTTACAATGGAATCAAAATGATCTTCGGATATAAATCCAAGAAACGCTTTATTGGTATTTCCTCATTCACACTATGGTTTGCAGGACTCATTCTCTGCCTCATTGTGGGTTTAAGCATTGCCAGCAATTTATCGCATAAATCAATTGTCACGAAGAACAACATTCTGAAACAGCCTGCCAATGGGATATTGAATATTTATATTAAGAATGATAACATTTCCGATTCCATTACCGGATATGAATCGAAGCTTGTGATAGGTCAGTGGAATCTTGTTTCAGTAAACGGAAAAAGTCTTCGCTTTGGATTACCAGAATTAAAAATTGTGAGCAGCGAAAATGAAAAATTTCAAATGATCGCATACTATAGTGCAAAAGGAACAAATAAAAGTGACGCTGAAATCAGGATAAAAAACATAGAATATAAATTCACTCAAAACGACACCGCCCTTATCCTGGATCCTTTTTATATGCTCCCTGAAAAGGAAACATGGAGATCGCAAAATGTAAAAATAGTGATCAAAGTTCCTTTATGGAAAACCATTTATCTAAGTCCAGAAACAGCCAAAATACTCCACAATGAGTCAGAGTCGGGCGATTATGCAGAAAACCTTGCCGGGAAAAGGTGGATCATGACCGACAACGGACTTAAAGAATCATTTACGGCACCAATACTTATTGGCAGCGATACATTAAAACATAATTCAGCGGATTCAATTAAGCGGAAAGCAAAGTAGGTATCAGATTTCAACCGTCTTTAGTCAGGAGTCATTGGTCAATAGTTATTGACTGATGACTTTTTTTGTTTCAGGCAATTTTCTTTATTCCAATTTCATTACTTTTGCTTAATTATCTACTCCATCTATTATGACCTTTACCGAAACCGAATCAAATTATCGCCACCTTGAGCAAATGAGTGTGGCCGAAGTGCTTTCCAACATCAATCATGAAGACAAAACCGTGGCCAATGCCGTGGAAAAAGTTATTCCCCAAATTGAAAAGCTGGTAGAGCTTATTGTAAGCAAATTAGAAGCCGATGGACGATTGTTTTATATAGGTTCAGGAACAAGCGGAAGGCTTGGCATTATTGATGCGGCTGAATGTCCGCCAACTTTTGGAGTTGATGATGATGTTGTAATTGGTTTGATTGCAGGAGGAGATAAAGCCATACATCAAAGTGTGGAACATGCCGAGGATAAATTTGAAGCAGGCTGGGAAGACTTGTTGAAACACGACCTGGATGAGAATGACATTGTGGTTGGAATATCTGCCTCGGGAATGACTCCTTATGTAGTTGGAGCCTTACAGAAATGCAGTCAATTTGGTATTTCAACTGCAGCAATTACCAATAATTACAATACACCTCTTGCAAAGGAAGCCACAATAGCGATTGAAGTGATCACAGGCCCTGAATTCATAACCGGAAGCACCCGAATGAAAGCAGGTACATCCACTAAACTTATACTGAATATGATCAGTACCGCTGTAATGATAAAACTTGGAAAAGTCAAAGACAATAAAATGGTGGATATGCAGATACTGAATGATAAACTTATAGAAAGAGGAACACACATTATCATGGAGATGACCTCCCTTTCGCATGAAGAAGCCAAAACTTTGCTTTTGGAAAAGGGAAGTGTTCGGAAAGCAATTGAAAGCGAAGGCAAGGAGATCATTTAACACAATTTTGTTTTTATCTGCCCGCAATTTGTGTAACTTTGATAAAAATTTGAACAATGAAACGCCAATATTTCCTATACTTCATTCTTGCGAGCGTTATTCTTATCACCGGAATAATGATCTCATGCAAGAAAGACAAACAAAAGATCACCATTAACGGCAGCGTTTACAGTCCTAATCTGCAATCATACGTAGCCAATGCCCATGTTACGATATCGGCCAGCATGGTAACATCAGGCTTTTATAATTCCAACTATACTGATATTGCAAGCACTACGACTGATGGCAGCGGGGCATTTACATTCGAATTTGATAAAATGAAATCTGCAGGATACAGGATCTATATTTCGAAGGATAATTATTTTGACAACACAATTGATGTTGCAGATGCTGATATAGTAGCCGGGACTCCTTATACTCCTTCTTATAATCTTTACCCGGTTGCATTTATTAAGCTTCATGTCAAGAACACCACCCCCAACGACTCTACTGATTTTATTTCCTATTATTATTCAACCACCGGTTTACCTTCTTGCTTTGAATGTTGCTCCAATACAATTTTCAAAGGTTATGGCACTGCTTATGATACTATTATTAAATGTAAAACTTATGGTAACCAGTACATGAAAATTAGTGGGCACTTTTTTCAAATGTGGACTGCCGCTATTTCAGATTCGGTTTATTGTGTACCCTTTGACACTACTTCACATAATCTTTTTTACTAAGCTTTTACATGCACGACATAGAACCATACTGGTCATGGCGGAATTATTACATTGCCGATGAAGATGAACGTTCACCTTTATTCAACACCGAACACAGCGAATTTGAATTTACGAATGCCATTTATAATTACCTTATACATCCTCAATGGGATTTCATGGGCTCGGCTACCCTTTACATCAAGATTCTTTATGCCGATTATGAGCTTTCGTTCTGCGTTATCGAATTCATAGGCGAATGGAACGACCTGCTTTATAATGATATCATGTATCTGAAAAGAAATATCATTGAAAGCATGGTTGGCGAAGGAATCAGAAAATTCATCCTGATTGGTGACAATGTACTCAACTTTCATGCATCTGATGATTGTTACTACCAGGAATGGGCTGAAGATATAGAAGATGGGTGGATAGCCGGAATCAATTTCAGGCAATATATAGTAAAGGAATTCAAATCACAGCATATCGACTATTATATTACCTTTGGAGGTGAACTGAATGATCTGGATTGGCGCACCTATACCCCTCTTCTACTTCTTGAAAAAGTGGAAAGTTTATTGACTAAAAGATTGAAATGATGTGGGGTTTACGAAGTACGATGTACGATGTACGATTTATGATTTACGATTTACGATTTATGATTTACGATTTAAGATTTAAGATTTAAGATTTAAGATTTAAGATTTAAGATTTAAGATTTAAGATTTACAGTTTATGAACACAATGACTATTAACCACTGACCAATGACTATTGACTATTGACAAAAAAAACCATGAAATTCTTACGTTTTTTCTCGCTTTTATTATTCGTCTCGATCATGCTTAGTTCATGCTATATTGGTAGGTTTTTCTACTGGAATTTCGCTGATATCAATGACTACAAAAAATTTAAATACACAAAAGTATCCAAGCCTGCTGTTCCTTTTACTTTTAAAATTGGCAAAACGGCCAAACCTTTTGACACAATTAGATACAATGATGTTCTTTATAAATTCGATGACTTTATTGAATTGAATAAAAGTGTGGCTTTCCTGGTTATCAGAAACGACAGCATTCTTTATGAGAAATATTTTGAAGGAAGAGATCAGGCATCTTATGTGCCTTCGTTTTCTGCAGCCAAATCGTATGTGTCGGCATTGGTTGGTTTTGCAATTGCCGATGGAGCGATCAAAAGCGTGAACCAGCCTATAACTGACTACCTCCCTGAATTGCTGAAAAACGATGCGCGTTTTTCGAAGATCACTATCCGTCATTTATTGAACATGCGCTCAGGAATACTTTTCAAAGAAATGTATTTTAATCCTTTTGGCAATGTAGCCAGAAGTTATTACGGCCGAAACCTTTATTCGCAGTTAAAAAAGCTTAAGATCAAGGAAGCCCCTGACAAAGAATTTGAATATATCAGCGAAAACACGCAATTGCTGGCATTCATTGTTGAAAGGGCTACAGGGAAAAAGCTTCCTGATTATCTGCAGGAAAAAATTTGGCAGCCACTGGGGATGGAGTATGACGCCACATGGAGCATCGATAGCAAAAGACACAAAGAGGCAAAAGCTTTTTGTTGCCTGAATGCCGTTGCACGCGATTTTGCCAAATTCGGCAGGCTTTATCTTCACAATGGAAACTGGAACGGCAAACAGATATTGCCTGCCTCATGGGTAAAGGAATCAACAGTGATCAACGACAGCACAAGAGATAATTTCTACACCTATCAATGGTGGCATTATGCTGACTGGTCATTGATGCCTGACACTGCAGCAGCCAATGCTGCCGGATCAAAAGATAATGCAGGTAACATAGATACCGTGACCTATAAAAACAGTAAAGGAAAAATGGTCACTTATCTTGTGAAACCTGACAAAGCAAAGGATTTCTTTGCCGACGGGCTATACGGGCAATTCATTTATGTGTATCCTGAAAAAAACATTATCATCGTACGCCTGGGTAAACAGGCCAAAGTGAACTGGCCGGAGATATTCAGCACTATAGTAGAACAATTATGAAACGTTAAACTATCTTTTTGGAAACATAATTATTAATTTGATTATACACTATTTCACCAGAAAAAATTAATTAAGAAAACTTATAAAAATAATTTCCCCCTTTAGAGATGCCACAGATTCTCAGATTTCTCAATTGTACTAATAGATTTCCACAGATTGAAACCCAAAAAATTGTAAAAGAATTTTACAATTTTTTGATCTGTGAGAATCAGCAATCAATTTTTTCATAATCTGTGAATCTGTGGCATTTTAAATTGGTCAAGTAATATTTACAGGTACAGTAGTGGATACTCATAACTATTAACATATAAATCAATTTTTATAACAAAAAAGAGATATCAGAAAAAATTATTGGTTGTGCAATTGAAGTGCATAAATCACTAGGCCCCGGATTACTGGAAAGTGCATATTTGGAATGTTTATTTTATGAATTACAACTAGCAGGATTAAAAGTTGAAAAGCAAAAGCCTTTACCACTAATATATAAAGAAGTTAAGTTGGAAACAGGCTACCGTTTGGATATAATTGTTGAGAATAAAGTCGTGTTGGAAATCAAGGCTGTTGATGCATTAAATGATGTTCATAAAGCACAGGTGATAACTTATTTGAGGCTTTCTGGTTGTAAATTAGGATTGCTAATGAATTTCAATGTACTTCGGGTGGTAGATGGCATTAAAAGATTAGCCAATAATCTTTAACTTTGCGGGGTATTGCGTAATTTTTTTTTAACGCAGAGAACGCAAAGAACACGCAAAGAAACGTAGAGAAGATAAAAGTTAGGATATTTAAAAGTACCGCTTTGCGGTTCTCTGTGTAAAAACTCTGCGTACTCTGCGTTTAAACTTTTTTATCAAATATTTTTTATACAAAATAAAAATCTCAAAAATGGAAAACCGTTGTCCCTGGCCAAAGAACGATAGCCTGATGATAAAGTATCACGACACTGAATGGGGTGTGCCCTTGCATGACGACAAGAAACTATTTGAATTCATGGTGCTTGATGCTTTTCAGGCTGGATTAAGCTGGCAGATTGTTCTGAAAAAGCGGGAAGGTTTCAGAAAAGCTTTTGCAAACTACAATCTGAAGAAGATTGCAGGCTTTGATGAAGACCAGATTCAGAAGTTGCTTTTTGACGAAGGCATCATCCGTAACAGGCTGAAAATTGAAAGCACTGTTGGCAATGCCAAAGCATTCATCAAAGTTCAAAAGGAATTTGGAACTTTTGACAAATACATCTGGCAGTTTGTGAATAATAAACCAAAGGTGAACAAATGGCCTAAACTTTCAGACATACCGGTTTCCTCGGAAGAATCGGACGCTATGAGCAAAGACCTGAAAAAAAGGGGATTCAAGTTTGTGGGCTCTACCATATGTTATTCCTTTATGCAGGCTGCAGGGATGGTAAACGATCACATTATGTCTTGCCCAAGATATGAAGAAGTTAGAGGTTAGATGTTAGAGGGGAGAAAGAAAAAATCGACTCTATGGTTTTATCATTTATTTACAAATTATTTCGTCATTTGAATTTCACGCTTGCCGGGATATTTTGTTTCATTTCTTTTACTCTTTATTCACAAAGCAACCCTGTTACTTTAAACCGGAATGATGCATCTAAATTGCTATCGAAATATATAAGCTACCGCTCCATTCAGGGAAACGAAGGTGAAGCAGGACGTTTCCTTTCAAAGTTTTGCAGCGACAACGGGCTTTTCGTGAAAGTGTTTTCGGAAAACGATTCCGCTTACAATTTTGCAGCTTCGCTGTATCCGCTTAGTTCCCGCAAACCCAACATTGTTTTGATGAACCATATAGATGTGGTTCCTGCCGACGATTCGACGGACTGGCAATACCCTCCCTTTTCGGGTTCCATCGTCAACAATGAGATATGGGGACGTGGTTCCATCGACATGAAAGGGCATGCTATTATGGAATTGATGGCGCTACTGTCGTTCGTTGATTCGGCCAAAGTGAAAGACCTTCCTTACAATGTAACTCTGCTGTCGGTTTCGGGCGAGGAAACCAATTCAGATAATGGCGCTGAATTAATTACCAGGAACTTTTATTCCGAACTGAATCCGGTTGTAATGTTTGGTGAAGGAGGCTCAGGCGTTAAAAACATAGTGCCTTCCGATACGGCTAAAACCGTTTTTGGCATTTCGGTGGCTGAAAAAAGAGTGCTGTGGTTGAAGCTGGATGTTTATTCTGAATCCTATGCGCATGGCGCAGCACCTTCAGAACTGTATGCCAATAAAAAACTCCTCAGGGTATTGATAAAACTGATGGACGAAAAAAAATACGTGAGGTTCGGCAAGCAGATGATGGTGATGTTCCGTCAACTTGGCAAAATGCAAGGTGGCATAAAAGGGTTTATCATCAAACATATCAACTGGAAAATATTATGGCCCATCGTGAAAAACAAATTCGATGAAGGCGAACCCATGCACTTACTTGTTTACAACACTTTCGCCATCACCAATATTTCCAACCCCAAAGGTCCGTCGAACCAGATAGCCGAAAAAGCTTCGGCAGTACTCGATTGCAGGCTTTTGCCCGGAACCGATTCGGCCAAATTTATCAGGCAGATAAAAAATTCTGTTGGCCCTAAAGTGAAAATCACCGTGCTTTCAACAACTCCTGATGCTGAGCCTTCGGAGCAGGACAAGTTCTACGATGCCATGAGCAGCGCACTAAAAGAAAAATTCCCGGGTTGTGCGGTAATGCCTATACTTTTCCCTGCCTCAACTGACAATAATTATTTCCGCAACAAAGGTCTCAATGTTTACGGAATCATGCCGGCGATACTTACGTTTGAGAACCTGCAAAGCGTGCACAACAAGGATGAACACATTTCTGTAAGTAATCTAAACCTGGGAATTGAGGTTTTCCAAAGGTTCATCAGCAAGTGCCTTATGGCAAAATAAGATTTATACTAAAAACGGGATAAAACCGTGCATTTTGAATTAGGTATAAAGGTATAGAGGTATAAAGGTATAGGGGCGCTTAACATACTCATTTTCTATGATTTTATTTCCTATACCTTTATTTCCTTATGCCTCTATACCTCTTTTAAATGTAATATATTAAGCCGTTTCAAGTATAAATAGCGGGCGGGCAGCGCTTCCACCGCCTGCTCTCTCCTTCCTCCCCCAAAAACCCAGTAGCGGCTATCATTCTGAGAATTAACATTTTTGCAAAATGCCAAAAGAGAAATGACAATGGAATTATTTTGGCATAAAAAACGAAATAAACCTTATACTATTTTCTTTAACCTTAATAGTAATCAGCTACTGCGCACATTAACCTTATTGCCTTATTTTGGGATTTTAATAAGGTAATAAGGTCAAATTTCTATTGAATTAATTTTCTATTAAGGTTAAAAAACTATGTGAATAAGGTTTTTTTAGCTTCGGAAAATAATAGCCATCAATTACAAAACCAGTATTTTACAAAAACTTGTCATTGGTATCCCGATTTTTCATTGGGAGAAGAATCTCTCTTGATTTTTCATGCAGACACTTTAAAATTTGCTCGTTGTAGACAAGCAATATAAAAAAATAGCAAAAAATTACGTACAGTACAGAGTCTGTACTGTATGAAACAGAGTCAGTACTGTACGAAACTGAGTCAGTACTGTACGAAACAGAGTCAGTACTGTACGAAACAGAGTCAGTACTGTACGAAACTGAGTCTGTACTGTACGAAACAGAGTCAGTACTGTACGAAACAGAGTCAGTACTGTACGAAACAGAGTCAGTACTGTACGAAACAGAGTCAGTACTGTACGAAACAGAGTCTGTACTGTACGAAACAGAGTCTGTACTGTACGAAACAGAGTCTGTTTCGTACGGTAAAGTGTTAATATTTGTATT
>Ga0224523_1000977_pt1 | contig 13006 bp, 8 predicted proteins | sample CFST50metaG_FD_182732 | JGI IMG/M metagenome (GOLD analysis project Ga0224523, IMG submission 182732) | Peat soil microbial communities from Stordalen Mire, Sweden - C.F.S.T50 | ecosystem: Environmental > Terrestrial > Soil > Wetlands > Peat | place: Sweden: Norrbotten County, Stordalen Mire...
GAGATGGGTGCGAACACAACGATGTTTCCAGATACTTCGGGCGTGCTTGATGCTCCATTGACTGGCACATATTCGATGTATCCATCCGGAGGAACAACAATTGACGAACTCATAAGTGCAGGTGATGCGAAGTATAGTCTCGGCCTTGGGCCAATGGCAACAGAAGAAGCGTGCAAAAAATTAGAATACAAATGCAAAGTAAAATATGAATTGTGTGATTTACCTATAGGGCTGCAGGCAACCGATAGACTTTTAATGTCGTTAAGCCGACAGGCAGGAGTCCGTATTCCACAATCGCTGACTGTCGAACGCGGACGCTTGCTCGATGTGGTTGCAGATATGACGAAATATTTTTATGGCAAACGTGTTGCACTTTGGGGTGATCCCGATCAGCTAATACCGCTTATTGAATTTCTTGTCGCTTGCGATATGCGCCCTGTGTACATAGTCAGCGGAACGCCGGGAAAAGATTTTGAAGAACGAATACAAGAAATACTAAAGGACAAAGTTCCTGAAGCAAAGTATAAGAATGGTGAGCGTGCCGATATGTTTTTAATGCACCAATGGATCAAGCAGGAAAAGGTAGATTTGCTCATCGGCAATACGTATGGAAAATATATTGCCCGGGATGAAAATACTCCTTTTGTTCGTATGGGATTCCCAATCATGGATCGGATAGGACACAGTTATTTTCCGACAGTCGGGTATACGGGCGGCATTCGTATTCTTGAACGTATTCTGAACGCAATCATGGATCATCAGGATCGTGAAGCACCGGAAGAAAAATTTGAATTGGTTATGTAAAACCCTGGATTATTATGGACACATTTCTTACAGAACGCACGCAGCAAATTTTCCGGACGGGAAAAGATGAACATACGATAGACTGTGCAAAACCGAGCATTGCAGGTTCGGTTAGTCAGCGTGCATGCGTGTTCTGTGGATCTCGCGTAGTCCTTTATCCAATTGCCGATGCTCTTCATTTAATTCACGGTCCTATCGGCTGCGCTGCATATACGTGGGATATTCGAGGCGCTCTGTCTTCAGGCCCTCAACTTCACCGATTAAGTTTTTCCACCGACCTTCGAGAGAAGGATGTAGTGTTCGGCGGCGAGCAAAAATTATATTCCGCTTTAACGGAATTGATAGACAAATATTCGCCGAAAGCGGCATTTGTTTATTCTACTTGCATTATCGGTGTGATCGGTGACGATATGGAAGCTGTTTGCAGGAAAGTGAGTAAGGAAAAGAATATTCCCGTAATTCCCGTGCAGGCACCGGGATTTCAAGGAACGAAAAAAGACGGTTATAAAATTGCGTGTGAATCCCTTGCGCAGCTTGTCGGAACTTCAGAATGTGATGTGCCGAAGATTAGCATTAATATTCTCGGCGATTTCAATCTTGCCGGTGAATTGTGGCTGCTGCTGGACTATTACAAAAGAATGGGAGTGCATGTTCATGCTACTATTACAGGAGATGGACGTGTCGACACAATCCGCTGTGCGCATAAGGCATCCCTCAATGTTGTTCAATGTTCCGGTTCCATGATGCATCTTGCGAAAATTATGAAAGAGAAATATAACATCCCGTATATGAAAGTATCGTATTTCGGTATTGAAGATATGAGCGATGCTCTGTACGATGTTGCGAAATTCTTTGGCGATGAAACGCTTATGGTGAATGCAAAAGAGCTTGTTAGGGAAGAGTTTGCTCGTCTTATGCCCATTATAAAGGAATACAAAGAAAAATTACGGGGCAAGAAGGCTGTCATTTATGTCGGCGGTTCGTTTAAGGCCATTTCGCTGATTAAAGCATTACGGCTGATCGGTGTAAAGACGGTGGTTGTTGGATCACAGACCGGCACAGCAGATGAATATGAAATTATCCGCAGCATATGTGATGAAGGAACCATCATTGTTGATGATTCTAATCCAATTGAACTTTCTTCATTTGTCAAAGAAACTCATGCAGATATTTTTATCGGCGGCGTAAAAGAGCGGCCTATTGCATATAAGCTCGGTTTGGGTTTCTGCGATCACAATCATGAGCGGAAAGAAGCACTTGCCGGATACGAAGGTATGTTGAATTTTGCAAAGGAAATCTATGCTACGGCAATGAGTCCGGTTTGGCAATTTACGAGACGGAATTATGTTTGAAGAAATGCACAAATCGAAATCTGAAAAACCTGCTTACACCGCAACGCGCAATGCGTGCAAGTTGTGCGCGCCGCTCGGTGCAAGTGTGGTGTTCAAAGGCATCAAAGGATGTGTGCCGTTGATTCACGGGTCTCAGGGTTGTGCGACATATATCCGTCGATATATGATCAGCCATTATAAAGAACCGATTGATATCGCTTCATCTAATTTCAGTGAAGAGACAACTATTTTTGGCGGCAACAAGAACTTTAACACGAGCATTGATAATATTATCAATCAATATCATCCCAGTGCTATCGGAATTGCATCTGCATGTTTAAGTGAAACCATCGGTGAAGATGTACCGCGATTGATCCGTGAATATGTTGCCGTGAACAGCGATAAAAAACTGCCCGCATTAGTGCACGCGTCAACACCAAGCTATCAAGGAACGCACATGGATGGTTTTCATGAAGCGGTGGCATCTGTTGTGTCGACATTTGCTGAGCGTGGAGAAAAGGGTAGGCATATCAATCTGTTTCCGGGATTTGTCTCACCGCATGATATCCGGCATCTTAAAGATATTGTGCAAGATTTCGGACTTGAATGCATTCTTTTTCCGGATTACTCCGATCCGCTCGATAATCCAAACTGGGATGATTATAAAATTATTTCTGATGGGGGAACACCAATCAATGAAATTAAAAGAACCGGATCTGCAAGGGCTTCAATCGAATTCGGCTATGTGTTTAATGAGGGAAGTCTTCACGGTAGAGTAAAAGATTCGAAGTCTGTCTTTACTGGCGGTGAATGGCTCGATGTAAATTGCGGCGTCTGTACGCATAAAGTCGGTTTGCCTATAGGCATTAAAGAAACCGACCGATTCTTTGAGAAGCTGAAGAAATATTCCGGTAATCCGGTTCCGGAACGTTACGTACTCCAACGCGGTCGTCTGGTCGATTCATACGTTGATGGACATAAATATGTATTCGGTAAACGTGCCATTGTTTACGGCGAAGAAGATTTTGTAATCGGGCTTGTTTCGTTTCTAGCGGAAATAGGTATTGAAACAGTACTCGTGACTTCAGGCGGCGAGAGCGGTTTGTTGAAAAAGCTCCTTCCAAATATTATAAAAAACGCCGGTGTGCGTGTTATGGATGGTTCAGATTTTGAAACGATGAACGAGCTTGCCGCCGAACTTCATCCTGATATACTTATCGGTAACAGCAAAGGATATTACATAGCTCGCCGTTTAAATATTCCTCTTGTGCGAGTAGGATTTCCCATCCATGACCGATTGGGAGCACAGCGGATTCAGCATCTCTGCTATGAAGGCGCACAACAGTTGTTTGACCGCATTGTTAATGCTCTCATCGAATACAAACAGGATAATTCTCCGGTTGGATACAAATATATTTAGAGAGTGACCTATGGAAACAACGGCAAAAGCAGTCCATCCGTGTTTTGATGTAAGCGCAAAAAATATGCATGCACGCGTGCACTTGCCTGTAGCACCGAAATGCAACATCCAGTGCAACTATTGCAATCGAAAATACGATTGCGTTAGTGAAAGCCGTCCGGGAGTTACCTCTGCTGTTGTAACGCCGCGTCAAGCCGTAGAATATCTGAAAGAACTGAGCAATTATTTGGAAAATATTTCCGTTGTCGGTATTGCCGGACCCGGCGACCCCATGGCCAATCCAGAAGAAACACTGGAAACGTTGCATCTGACAAAAGCTGCATTTCCTGAAAAAATATTTTGTCTTTCTACGAACGGCATAAATCTTGCTCCGTACATTAATGACCTTGCATCCCTTGGTGTTACGCACGTAACAATAACCATGAATGCTGTCGATCCGGTCATTGGTGGGAAAATATACGCATGGGCACGACATGATAAGAAAATATACCGCGGTATTTCAGCAGGTGAATTCATTCTTGAACGGCAATTGGAAGTGATACCAAGATTAAAGAAACTTGGCATTACCGTAAAGGTTAATAGCATCGTGCTGCCGGGAATAAACGATCACCATATTCCTGAAGTCGCAAAAAAAGTAGCCGAGCTTGGAGCGGATGTGATGAATTGTGTACCCGTCGTTCCGACAAAAGGAACGGAATTTGAGTCGATATTGGAACCTTCGAAACCTCTAATGTTCGCACTACGCACAAAAGCATCAGAGCATATTAAAATGATGACACATTGCGCACGATGTCGTGCCGATGCTGCCGGGTTGCTGGGAAAGGATTTCCAGCATGCGTACGGAATTTTGCAGGAATATGCATTGCGTGTGCTTGATACAAAAAACGAACGTCTGTATGTTGCTGTGGCAACCAATGAAGGATTGCTTGTGAATCTTCATCTCGGTGAAGCACAATCATTGAATATCTATGAACAGACTCCAAATGGATTTCATTTAGTTGAGGAACGAACAGCGCCTGAAGCTGGCGGCGGAGAGATGCGATGGAAGCAGCTTGGCGAAACGCTAAAAGATTGTCGGGCATTATTGGTTGCTGGCATTGGTGGAAATCCGGTTAAAGTATTGCAAGCGTCGGGGATTCGTGTAATTCAAATGACAGGTTTGATTGATGAAGGATTGGAAGCGGTATATAACGGCAAACAGATTCGGTCAGTTAAAAAAGCAGATGCGTTTCGCTGTGGAGAATCGTGCCGGGGGACAGCCTCCGGTTGTGCATAATCAAGGTATAAATAAAATGAAAGAATACTATGAAAAAACCAACATATCATATTTTAGTCTGTAATTCATATCGAACAGCAGGAAATTCGCAAGGTGCATGCAATAAACTCGGCGCACCCGAATTCGTGCAATATATTACTGAAGAAGCGGCTGACCGAGGACTTGATGTGGCTATTTCAACAACAGCGTGTTTAAACTTGTGTGGTCAGAAACCCGTAATGGTTGTTCAGCCAAATAATTATTGGTATGGAAAAGTAAATCAGGAAGCTATTGATGAAATCCTCGATGCTTTAGCAGAAGGAAAACCTGCTGAAAAATATTTGATCAGTGAATAGCGATATTGCACATGCTTGGCCCTGTTCCATATATTATCGATACGACCTTGCGTGACGGTGAGCAGGCACCCGGAGTCGTTTTTCATTTGGACGATAAACTGCGCATCTCGCGCGTTTTGGATGAAGTTGGTATTCCAGAAGTCGAAATCGGAACGCCGATTATTGGACCGCAAGAAATTGCAGATCTCCGTGTCCTGACACATTCCGGATTTCATTTTAAATCACTCGTATGGTGCCGCGCAATAAAAGCTGATATTGATGCTGCGGTAAAAACAGAGGCGCAGGGCGTCAATATTTCGTTTCCAATATCCGACATTCATCTTTCTGCTATGAATAAATCGCATGATTGGGTTTTTGAAACGCTGTATGAAATTGTAAACTATGCAAGGCAACATTTTGAATATATAGTTATCGGAGCACAAGATGCTTCTCGTGCAAAAGAATCATTTTTGCTTGAATTTCTTGGTGCAATTCAAGCATACAAAGTGGAACGGGTTCGCATAGCTGATACAGTAGGAATTCTAAATCCGATTTCAACGCGCGCGTTGTTCAAGAAAATAAAGAAAGCACATCCAACAATGAGTTTTGAGTTTCATGGCCATAACGATTTGGGCATGGCCACTGCAAATACGATTGCAGCACTGCTTTCCGGTGCGGAAGGTGCAAGTGTTACGGTGAACGGACTAGGCGAGCGAGCCGGCAATGCGGCTTTAGAGGAAGTAGTGATGGCTCTTGAGCTTTCATGTGGCATTCGAACAGAATTAAAAACATCGTTGTTTGGAAAGCTCTCTGAAATAGTAAGCTTGGCATCAGATATTGGCTTGAGTAATCAGAAACCCATTGTGGGATGCGACGTACTACACCATGAAACTGGTATACATACGAATCTCATTTTAAAAAATCGGGCAACATATCAAATTATTGAGGCAAATCGTATTGGAAAGAAAGAAATGGAATTCATTTTTGGAAAACATACTGGCTCTGCTTCAGTTAAAGAATATTGCTTGAAACATGCAATTGAACTACCGGATTATATGTATGGTGAAATAACAAGTATGCTAAAAGAAAAATCTGTGCTGTTTAAACGTTGTCTTTCTTCTGAGGAATTACTAAGAACAATTGGAGATGTGGTTGAGCGGTTGTCTTTAGAAAAAAATAGTTTTGCACATCAATGAGCAACGATTAATGTGCCAATTTGTTTTTATAACCATTTATATGTCTGTTAAAATAAAGAAATGAAAGTATTTTTATGACTCTAAATTGCGTGCGGCAGCGGGGTCACGAAAAAAAAGAGGCCGAATCTTTTCAGAAATGGTCTTCCAGTGTAGCGGGGGGGGGATCCCGATGAAAAACATCGGGACGTCGCTTCTCTCCGTTCTCACTTCGATCATCCTGGTACGACAAATAAAAAGGCCCCCAAAAACATGGAGGCCTTTTTATTTGTAGCGGGGGGAGGAACCTCTCTGAACCCAGCCAAATAATTGAAGCTCCTATTAGCGATTTTCTCTAAAAAACGTGGAATCGCTGAATATGAGACTCAACTATTCAATCATAGTTGGTTTGGTTATCATTTTATTCCCTGCGCTGACTTATAGCCAGATAACCGATACCATTACTATTCATCATAAATATTATTCAACCACCTTCAGTAAGTCAAAGCACTTTCCGGTCGTGGTCAAGTATTGGCTAACAAAGACAATGCTCGACTGTGAACATCGATATAAGCGTTCAAACAAGTTCAAGCCCGATCCATTGATATCTGATTATACTAATTTGGATATGGATTATAAGAATTCTGGATATGATCGCGGTCATCAAATGGACGCCCATGATTGTGCCTGCGATTCAATTGCTATGGTAGAGAGTTTCTATTATTCAAATGTCGCTCCTCAATTGCCGGCATTGAATCGAAGCGGTTGGAAAAAACTTGAAGAATATACACGAAAGTTGGCAAAAGAATACGATAGCGTTCTCGTGTGGTGTGGGTCAGTGGCCTTTGAGAATAAGTATATCGGAAGAGTGGCGGTTCCGAATTATTGCTGGAAAATTATTTATATCAAGAAATTTAGCATTATTAAGGCATATTCATTTAGAAATGATATCATACCGAGTGGAGAACTGCGTTATTTTGAGGTCTCGGTAGATTCTATAAGAGATTTATCTGGATACATTTTTATTGCAAAATAAGTGTGTTCGGAAAATAACTCAGACGTGCAGTATGTGCGATTTCTTTGAATACTGCACGGAAGTTGACCCAACAGTCAAAGAAGAGATCTTGAAATGTGATTTTTACGTAAGGGGAAGTAATCATTCTAACAAACAATTCTAATTTTAATGTCCAAAACGTTCAACAACTAAACAGTAGATGCAATTGTACGAATAACAAAACAATCCGAATCAAAAAAAAGTTGCTGTAAATCCCTCCAAGATAATAATGATGTAATGACAGTGGAAGAGGTGGCATCATATATTATTGCTTCGCAAGTTCAAGAATGAAGGCGAATCTCACAAATGTTTGAAGTGGCTTAACCATGCGCGGGAAAAACAGCTTCGTCTATCATTGCGGAAATCGCACATTCAAACATTTCGAATAGACACACTCATAGCAAACCGCACTTATGATACATGGAGTATAGTATACTTTCTACCTCCAATCGGTACATCAACTATAGTAAACATCATTGCCGCGTGGAGGAAAGCAAAATAATTACTGCACAATTTACATAGTAGGGAATTCTTTCGCTCATTCAATCGCTTGAAGCAGAGCATATCCAATAAATCAAGCAATTAGGTCCAAACAGATTCAGGATCATTCGTGAAACTGCGGAACGAGTTGTAGAACAAAACAATCAGCTTATGCAAAAACTTGAATCGCTTATAGGGGGAGATAGTGCTATAAAACAAGTTCGTTTCAGACTTTCAACATTTTAGATATTGTGGGATCTTGCGGTCGCGTGAAAAGTCCATTATAATGTTCTTGATATTTAATTGCATTTCTTTTACATTTGCTACAAGGTTTGGATGGAGTCTATATACTCCATCGATCACTAATTCCCCACATCTATCAATAGTTGCGTACGAGTGAACTATGCACACAGACGGAACTACACAATTCGTTTATATTGCTCTTCAATATTCTGGCATCCAAAAAGTAATCCTTAGGCATGACCGATTATGGTCTATATCGGGATTAAGTCAAATTCTCTCAGCTATGAATGAAATTGATCTTCCTGCTTATACAAGAAAATATGGTGGACAGGATTTACTGTCTGGTGGGGGAAAATTCGATGCTAAATTTTCATCTAAAAAAAATGCTTCTCTTGCATTAAACGAGATTAAAAAAACTCTCGCAACAACACTCCCCATGCTTGAATTCCAAGTGTCAGCGATAGTGACAGCGTCTTCTTTTATGGATGCAAAGGATCGACTTACTGCTGATCTCGCTAAGAATAAAATGCATTTTAGAGGGTACGGTGTTTCTTTCAATCCGCATTTTTCAGAGTGCAGTGAATGCGGAGAATATCCTGCAACATCTGGACTAGAGATAAAGGGAAATAAGGTTTGTCAAACATGCTTCATTGCTTATGAGAATTCAAGAAACATTGCGGGCATCGGTGAAACGGAAGGACTCACTTCTATCCAAAAAATTCTAAAATCATATATCGAACGAGACCCGAATGCACTTGATCAGCGTCAGGTTCCGTTAGATTTTGATAATATATTCTCCTCGGATCATGCCGATAAAAAAGGCAAAAGGATGGCCGTATGGTTCTCGGATATAAATAACATGGGACAGAAAATTCCGCTCTGGCTATATCAAACCGACGATGAGATAATAAAGATATTTGAAACCGTTAGAGAAAAGTACATTACGACAATCTCAAATGCGCTTAAGAAAACCTTCAACAGTAAAGAAGGCAACTATTATCCCTTCAGAATTATTATCACAGGCGGGGACGATCTCTGTATCGTGATGGATGAACGTTATATTTTGGATTTTGCACTGCAGTATTCGAAGGAAGTCGAGGCGGTGTCTTCCAATGTCAATGTATTTAATATTGAAAATCTACAACAAATAGAAAACCAAAGAGCGGCGGAGTTTAAATATGAGCCCAAAATAATGCAGCCCTATAATTTCGGCAGCGCATTTGTCATTACATCTATCCATACTCCTTTTAGGAGAATTCACGAAATAGGTGAGGGATTACTCAAAGAAGCCAAATCAAAATCGGCGAGACTCTGCAATAGTATCCATTGGAAAGTATTGGCGGAAGATGAAGAGCCCGCTTCCGATAGAGTAGTAAAATTCGAAAAGCCACTTTTTATTGACACGTCCAGCGGTCAAAAATCTGAAATCCAAGATTATTTGACATTAACGCAATACAATTTACTGCGAAGCCGCTATAGCCGTATTTCTCACTCGCATATCCAGCAGATCGTTTCCCTGATGATTCGGTATAACAACAATTCACTCGAAGTTGAGCGTGCTCTTAAAATACTCGACTCCACAGAGAAGGAAAAAAGTTTTAGCGGATTGCTTGTTGATGACAGTTTCAGAAAAGACGGTAAATTTGATTGCTCTCGTGTCGCAACTTTGTTTGAACTCATGAGCATTGGATAAAGGAGAACAAACGACATGGATCTATATCTCGCACATGGAAAGCTGACTGTAAAAGCAAAAGGCTATTGGTTCACTGCCGGTGGGGCAAAGGGTTCGTTTGGTTATTATCCTCATCTGAAAGACGATGAGGGATTTCCAATATACCCGGATACTCAAATCCGTGGCGATCTTCTTATGGCCGTAAAAGTTCTCAGGAATATCCTCAAACAGCCGACCGACCCGGCAATAGATGATTTTTGGAATATCCAGGGTAAGGAAGAAGCCTTTGCTTTCTTTGTCTCCGACCTTGAATTGACCGGAGAAAGTAAAAAACACTGGTCGCATGATTCCTATTGTATCCGTTCGCAAATTGAAATCAACGACGACACGAGAACCGTGGAATCGAATATGCTGGTGAATCGGGAACTTGCCTATCTCGAAGGGTGCGATCTGGAGGCGGATATCTATCTTGGATATCTGTCCGACGTCACGTTGCTCTCCAGGGTAAAGGATATGCTCTCAGACGCTGTGCATCTTATTAATGCTTTTGGCGCCCAGCGCTCGCGGTCATACGGTGGAGATATTGAAATAGTTTGGGATGAGAATAATATCGTGCATCCCGACAGTCAGGCTAAAAAAGAAAATGCAATGGTTTTTCGATTTATTCTTTCCTCGCTTACGAACGTTCGTAATCGTCCGTTGATCTCTGAAAAAGATCAAACCGTTTCTTCAATGAAAACTTTGACATCCGACCAAGTGAGGGGATGGTTCGTGCGAACGTTTCACAGACTCTATGATGCATGGCCGTCTGCGGAAGAAATGTCCTCCATAATATTTCACTCGCTGTATCCGTGTCTGAAGGATCAAGAAGGAATATCTCTTGCGTATCTGTTGCCGCAGACAATTAAGAGGACAAAGACCGGAGCGTTAAAGGACACGATGGATGAAGCATCCGATGCGGAGAGGAATGAATCGTCAAACAGTGAAAACTTCTCCAGGACAAAACAGGATAAGGTTCAGGGATTTGTTACCGACGGTGAGAAACCGGTACAATTTGTTCTCGAAACAAAAAAGAGAATGCGGAATTCGATGAATGATAATTTTACGACAAAAGAGGACGGCCTGTATGCCCAGGAATATTTGCTACGCGGTGCAATATTCGGAGGGGTTGTACGGTTTACGAATCCCGCTGATGATTTTTATCAAAAGGTGATTTTTATCCTCAACAATGTTCGTCCTGCCATAAAGGGATGCTTGTTCCAAAAGGTCAAATTGTCGGCAGTGCCGCAGTTGCAGAAAAAAGAAAGCAAGTATCTCGGATTGGTTATAGATCCGATCCCTTATTCAACACAACTGTCTGACGGCGAGCATCCCGATAAGGAGTTTATTCTCCTCCAAACCCTTCGAAGATATAATACCATGAATAAAAGGCCGCGCCGAAACCGAATTGTTGTTGCTCCGGGCTCGATCATGTATGGCAATCATAGTAATCTTCTTCCATGGTCGGGTTTTGGAAAAGACATCAGCACCGTCCTAAAAAAGGAGAAGCAGACAACAAAAAGCGACGCAAAATTGCCTGTTCAAAATCAACAGGATGGTCTTAATCGTTCTCAGATAGGCCAATTGCGCGTATTGCTCAATCCAGGGTCGAGCAAGGAATTTATTCTGCAGTTTGTTGAAGATCGACTCGAGAAATACAAGAAATATGATGATAAAGATGTCAACAAACGGTTGATACCGCCAAAAGTGCTTATGGATGTAAGGGAAAAAATTACACATGAAGGCATAGAGAAAGCTCGGAATTATATAAAGGACTTTCTTGAAGAACAGTCGCTCTCGCGGTGGGAAAAAAATAAATCGAAGAGCTCCGAACCATTGAAGAATTGAGAGATCAATATGAACTTTCAAACCTGCACCCATGCTATGAAATTTATGGTTGAATTCAAACTCCGGTCATGTCTTCTCATACGTTCCGGTGAAATTGGCGAGTTCTCGGATTCAACCATCGCCCGCACTCCAGACGGCAAGAAGCTGGAGATTAACGGCTATGTGTGGAGTAGTCTCCTCAGGCGCTGTCTTGAACGGCTCAAAAATGATAATGGTCTGGCAAACAAGATCGGTAAATATGATTCAGAAATAAATAGTGTTTCCAATCTATGGCTAAAGCCGTCTTTTGTGGATTTGCCTTTTACAGACAATCGAAGCGGAAATAAAATTGACAGAAAAATGGGATCTGCGTCGGAAGGGGCGCTCTATAATGACGAAATCGTTCCTCCGGGATTATCGATTCCACTGCAATGCCTGTTCTTTTGCGATGCTTCTGAAATTAAACAGGTGCAAGATGCATTTTCGGCAGCTCTTTGGGTCGTTAATGAAAATATAGAAAATATCGGCGGTGGCTGGTCTTATGGATTCGGCCGCTTGGAGTGTATTCATGCATACTGGAAAAAAATAACGTTATCTGATGAACATGACAGGAAAAGACTCTTTCGAGATGAAGAATCGAGTGCATTCCAGGAATTAGAAATACATAAACCCGACATTAAAAAACCATGGGTGCAGTACACGGTTCAGGCACAAATTCAAGAGGGCCAGCTTCTTGCTATCCATAACGATTTTCCTTCTGTTATCGATGCTCACGGTGGAAAACTTCCCGATAAGTTTTTATTCCGGCGCATGGTTGTGGGAAGCGATTCATCTCTGAGCTATGAACTTGTAATTCCGGGGAAATCTCTGCGGCAGGCGCTTTTTAGCGTTCCGATAGAAAGAAAACTACGCTCGAAAAATGAAGATTGTTGCGATAATCCATCGGAGCTTTGCACATGCAATCGGTGCAAGGATCATTGGAACGTTGTCCATAAAAAAGAGAACAGCCCGGACTGTCAATGCCGGCGTTGCCAGTGGTTCGGTAACACGGAAAAGGGAGGAATGGTAGCCGTTTTTGATGCCCCTCTGTCGAAGACGGATACTGTAATTCTCAACAGGATTCAACTCTGCGAACATTCTGCACAGAATGTGCAGCTGTTTTCGAGTGAATATCTCAAAGCGGGAGACTTTAGCTTTGAAGTCGTCATTGATCGATCCTGTGACGGTCCTTCTGCCGCACTCTTGATGAAAGAAATTGAAATAATCTTGTCTGAGATGAATCCCGGAGGCGATGCCCCGCCGGGCTGGCATAGAATCGGCGTTACGTCGACTGCAACAGGACAGTTGAGTCTTCTTGAATGCCAGAAATTGGAA
>Ga0224523_1000978_pt1 | contig 13005 bp, 9 predicted proteins | sample CFST50metaG_FD_182732 | JGI IMG/M metagenome (GOLD analysis project Ga0224523, IMG submission 182732) | Peat soil microbial communities from Stordalen Mire, Sweden - C.F.S.T50 | ecosystem: Environmental > Terrestrial > Soil > Wetlands > Peat | place: Sweden: Norrbotten County, Stordalen Mire...
GCGCGATTGGCTTCCGCCTGCCGCCCGACGCTGCTGACCACGTCTTGGTAGAGCGCGCTGCGGGCAAGGTGTTTCTGCGCTTGCTCTTCCGTCCCCTCTACTCAAAGATGCGCCAGCAGGCCTGCTTGTGGATCAGCGGCGGCACCGTGGTCAAGATGGAGATCGATCTGGAAGCCGTGGCCCTGCTCGCCCCTGACGGCTCGCGCCTGGCCCAAGGCGACAACAGTCCAGACACCGACCTGGACGCGCCTGTGAGCAAACCGCAGATTGTGATTCGGCGTCCGCGCAGCGCCACCGGCGGGGATGTGACAGACGCCTTGGCCCGGGCCAGTTCAGAGCTTCAGCCTCTGCTGTTGCCCTGCTATCAAAAGGCCCTGGAAGCGCGACCCAGCCTGCGCGGCACGCTGGTTCTGGGAATCAAAGTCGGGCCTGATGGCTCAGTCGAGGAATCGCGCATGGAACTGAGTTCGCTGGGCGACGAATTCCTCGCGGCCTGTGCGGCGGCCAAGGTCGGCAAGGCCAAGTTGACCACCGGCCCTGGCCGTATGAGCGTGACCGTGGTGTTCGGCTCGAAGGACGATCGCTGAGCAGCTCGGGTGGGCGACCGCGGGTCGGGTGGGCGACCGTGGGGTTGGTGGTAGACCGCAGGGCGACCCTACCAATCGTCGCCCTTGGCGGTGGGCGACCGCAGGTCGCCCCTACGGCTTTTTCATCATGGCGCCCATGGCCGCGCCCATCATCTTTTCGTTGATGACGAGGAATTCCGGTTCGTGCTTCTGCATGACAGCGAGAGCCTCCGGCCCGTATTGCGTCGCAAACTCTTTGCGAACCACTTCGAGCTGGGCCGCCTGTCCCGAGTAAGCCTTCTCCATGGCCACGTCGACCACGCTGGGCTGTTTGCCACTGGTCTTGGCCTCGTCGATCTTCTTGCGCAGTCCCTCGACCTTGCCGGCAGCCTGCTGGAGAGCGTAGACATGCGCATAGTAGCGGGTGGCCACGCGCATGAGCTTGGCCATCTCGTCTTGGGTCAGGCCACTCTTCTCAAGGGCGGCCTTGCTGGCGTCCGCGATCTTGGCGGTGCGGTTATCGGCAGCCATGGCGCCCTGGAATTTCTTCTGGTCGGTGCCGCCCTTGGCGAACGCCTGCATTCCCACCCCCATGGTCTCGCTGGTCACCGCCAGCATCTCCCTTTGGTAAGCAGCAAAGCGCGAAAGCTTGTCGTCGTTCAGCAGAGGCTTCACCGCCGCCACATCCACTGGGGACGCCGCCGGTGGCGAGAGGGGCGCTGCCGGCTTCGCCGCACCCAACACAGGCGGGGCAGGCAGGGCAGCCGGTTTAGCAACCTCGCCCTTCTTGCACCCGGCGAGGCAAAGCAACACGAACACGCACGCGATCTTTGATTGGCTCTTCATGGCGGGAGGATACGTCCAACAGCACGCGGTTTCTAGCGTCTCCCGGCGCATGACAAGCGAGAGCGACACAGCTGACGGTCTGGACGCCGAGGGCGTATAGTTCGCATCCAACTGCCATGAACAAGACCAAGAAACTGGAACGACGGGATTTCCTGAAACTCGGCGCAAGTGGCCTGGCGGCCGGCGCCCTGTCTGCGAGTTGCGCGACCGTGGCGTCGAAGCAAGGCGAGACCACCGTCTCGCCCCAGGCGGCGCAGCCGCCCGTGTCGGCGCCCGCGGCCGAGCCGGCACCTGCGAAATCCGCCAAGTCCCCACGCCGCATGCTCGGCCGAACCGGAATCCAGGTTCCCATTGTCAGTATGGGCGTCATGAACGCTGACAACCCCAACCTGGTTCGCGCGGCGCTGGACGGCGGCATCTTTCTACTCGACACCGCGCACGGCTACCAGGACGGTCGCAACGAGGAAATGCTCGGCACCGTCCTCAAAGACCGCAAGCGCGACTCCTTCGTCTTGGCCACCAAGGTCCACCTCAGCACCCTGGATCGCAAGACCGGGCTTTTCTCGAAGGAGACGCGCGGCGAGGAAATCGAGGAGAAGCTCGACATCAGCCTCAAACGACTGGGGCTCGACCAGGTAGACATCCTTCACCTGCACAACCAGTCAGCCCGCGAAGGCGCGCTCTACCCACCGGTCCTCAAGGCACTGGAGAAGGCCAAGCGCGACGGCAAGGCGCGCTTTCTCGGCCTGTCGACCCACAAGAATGAGCCCGAGGTGATCCGGGCCGCGGTGGAGGCCAAGCTCTACGACGTGGTGCTGACCTCGTACAACTTTCGCCAGGACCACCACCTGGAAGTGCAGAAAGCCGTGGCCGAAGCGGCGCAAGCGGGCCTCGGCATCGTGGCGATGAAGACGCAAGCGGGCGTCTACTGGGACACAGCGAAGCGGTCCCCCATCAACATGACAGCAGCTCTGAAGTGGGCGCTGCGCGATCCCAACGTGCATACGGCCATTCCGGGCTTCACCACATTCGATCAATTGCAGACCGACCTGGCCGTCCTGCGCGATCCCACCCTCACCGACGACGAGAAGCGCAGCCTGGAGGCGCCCAAGCTGGTTGGCTTCTTCTGCCAGGGCTGCGGCCAGTGCCTCGATCCTTGCCTGGCGAAACTGCCGATTCCCGATCTCATGCGTTCCTTCATGTACGCCCACGCGTACCGCAATCGCGAGGCCGCCCAGGCGCTGCTGCTGGAGCTCGGCCTGCCGGAATCTCCTTGCGGGGACTGTGATGAATGCCCGGTCCGCTGCGCAAAGGGATTCGACGTGCGCCAGCGGGTACGCGACATCGTGCGGCTGCGCGGGGTGCCGCGGGAATTCCTGGGATGAGCATTCTGGCGATGCAGCGGGGGCTGGTGGCGTTGCTCGCGCTTTCTGCCGCAGCTTCCAGCCCGACTGCTACGCAAGGCGAACCCGGCGGTGTTCCCAAGGTGTCGTCACTCTTTCCCAAAATCGAAGGTTGGAAGATCTCCGACGGCCCCACCAGTTACACCCCCGAGACACTTTTCGAGTTCATCGACGGCGGCGCGGAGTCGTTTCTGCACTTCGACTTCCAGGATCTTGCGTCGGCGACCTACGTGCAGGATGCCGTTCGTCGCGGCGATAATCGCAAGTCGTCGCGTGCCCTTCAAGGCAGCAGCAGTGCCGGGGCCGGCAAGGTCGAGCTCACGGTCGACATCTACCACCACCGGGACGCGCTGCGGGCCTTCGGGATGTACACCCAGGAGCGCCCGGCCGGCACCGCGCCCCTGCCGGTCGGCGTCGAAGGATACGCCGGGCCGGACTACCTCGAGTTCGTCGTCGGCCCCTACTACGTGAAGCTGCTTCAGTCGGGTGGTAAGGGGCAGTCCGTCCTTCGCCCGTTCGCGGACAAGCTCGCCGCTGGGCTGCCTGGCACGCGCGAACCCCCAGCGGTCCTGCAGGTCTTCCCCGATCGAGGCAAGCGCGTCCGTGCCGAAAAGCTCGCGGCCCGCGATTTTCTCGGCCAGTCCTTCCTTCACGACGCCGTCGCGGTTCCCTATCAGATCGCGGGAGCGAGTTTTCGGCTGTTTGTTGTCGAGGGCAAAGACAGCGCGGACGTTCGCACCATGGTGCAGCGCTACCGGGCCCTGGCCAAGGCGGCTGGCGCGGGGGCCGATGCGGTCGGCCCTCAGGGAAGCGCGACGGTGAAGGATCCACTCAATGGCGAAGTGGTGCTGCAATGGAAGGGCCGCTGGCTCTGGGGAGCCGTGGACCAGTCCTGCGCCGAGCGCCAGGCGCTCGTCGATGAGCTTGGCCGCAACCTTTCCGTCTTGGACAAGTAGCTAGTGCGCCGTGCCGGGCGTGTAGAACTTCACGTCAGGAGTGATCCATCCCGAGTATTCGCTGAAGTTGTACACGTGGTACTGCTGCGGAATGGGATCGTTCGGTGGGACATCCAGATCGCAGTCGCCATTGGAGAAGATCCAGACTCCGCTTTCGTTGTACACGATGACTTCTTCCTTGCCGTCGCCGCAAAGATTGGCGTGCTGAACGTTGTCGACCTTGTTGCCGTCATGGGGGAATTGAGCGACCACCTTGTCATAGCCGTCATACAGGGTGGCAGGAGTTTGGCCGCCGCGGTGATAGGACAGGATGAGGTCAGTGCCATCGCCCAGCCAGTTGTTCATGTTTTCTGACACGGTGATCCAGCCGTAGTCCGTCCGCGATTCTTTCCAGAGGAGCTTGTCGGTTGAGGACAAGAGCACGTTGGCATCATGGCCTTGCGCGGTTCGCGGACCAATTCGGTCAAGCAGAACCACCTCGAGACCGGGAGAGTCGGAACGGTACTCGCCAATGCCCATTTGCTGGTCTTCGACCGTGTTGGTGTCCTCCCAGATCTGGCTGCCGTCCTTCCAGTGGAACATGGCGGCCACGTTCCCGCCGACGACGATCTCATAGCCGTTGCTGGGATCGCCATCAACGTCGGCGGTGGCCAGGCAGTCGGCGTGCATGGTGAGTTCTGGCTTCGACGTGGTGTTCGTGGTCCACACCTGCGTGCCATCACTCTGCAAGAAGAAGTAGCCAGACATGACTTCATCTTTGCCATCACCGTTCCAATCGTAGACCAGCGGATAGTGCCCGGTGCCACGGTCGGACCCCGACGAATCACTGGGAAGGAACGCATGATGCCACAGTACCGTGCCGGCCTTGGTGGCCCCGTCGTCGGTGCCGGTGATCGCCCAGACTTGGGAGTAGCGGGTCTTGACCAGGATGTCCTGCGGCCAACCCTTGCCGCGCAGGTTGGCGAAGGCGATGGAGTCGTTGGCCCCGTCCTGTGGCAAGGGGATCGTGCGTATCAGCTTCCCGGTGGTTCCGTCGAGCACAGACATCGTGGTGCTGCTCATGTTGGCAAAGACCTCGGACTTGCCGTCCCCGTCCATGTCGTAGACCTGAATGGGAATGTCCGAACTGGCGCCATGAGAAGTGCCAGGCGTGCCGTACTGCCACAGTTTGTTGCCCTTGAGATCCCACGCCGTCACACACACCACTTGCTGGGGCGTGTATGCGCCCGGCTGGGGCATAGGCTGACCCATGACGATCTCCATCTTGCCGTCGCCATTGATGTCGCCCAGCCGCATTCCCGGCGTACCGACGACGCTGGCGATACTAGTGAAGCTGGACCGCAGCACTGGTACGCCGTTGACTGGGGTTGACGGGATACCGGCGTATGGCCGAGCGCCGCCACTGGTTGTCGTGACGCCGCCGGTGGGCGTGGTCCCGCTGGTTGTTGTCGTGGTCCCGCCTTTGGGCGTGCTGCCGCCGGTGGGAGTAGTGCCGCCGGTCTGCTTGGTGCCTCCGCTCACTATCGTACCAGCGGTCGGCGTGGCGCCACCGCTTGCCTTGGTGCCACCGACAACCGTAGTACCGCCGGTGATAACCGTGCTGCCGGCATTCCCGGCCCCACCGGCGACACCGGTGCCAGTCGTGGTCACAGAGCCGCCGTTCGCCGAAGTTCCGCCTGCGCCAGCACCTCCTGGGCTGCCTGTGTTGCCTCCTGGGGCGACGCCGCTGCTGCCCGCTGCGCCGGCCCCGCCGCCGGGACCTATCGTGCCTGCCACCGGCCCAGCACCCGCGCTGCCGGAAATTCCGGCCGGACCAGCGGTGTTTCCGGCCTGACTGGACGGCACAATGGAGTTTCCCCCGCCGCTCGTGTTTCCAGCTCCGCCGGTCGTGCCGCCTGAACCGCTGTGCGAGGTGCCATTGGACCCAGAGCACCCGAGCAGGCCCAAAGCCACAGCCAGGGTGGCGGCCAACGGACATCGATATTCAATTCCCAGGTAGGTCTTCATCGCGACTCTCCTATTGCTGCGGGTTCAGATCGAACTAACGGAGCCCAGCTATAGCAGTGCCGCGTAGGGCGTAGCTGGCTCATTTTCTTGCTTCGAACCAGGCAACTATACTTGATCCTCTCCAACTCAGGTTGTGCTTCGCCAAGACCTATCCGCGACGTCTATTTTCGCACGATGACACAATCCGTCGTCTATACCGTCGCGTTTCCTGGGCTTGCTTGGAACGCTGCGTTCCGTCCTTCATGCCCACGCAAGTCTCCTCGGCCCCGGCGGTCCCGTGGTGCCGGACATGGTCGTGCATCATGGAGTCTGATACGGTTCGCGGCATGAAGAATTGGCTGTTCCTGTCTGCCGTCTCCGTCGCAACCGTGGGCAACTGTGCGACCCATCAGGCGGGCAAGCCTGTCGCGAACAGCAGCGTTCCCTCCCCGTGCCCAGGCAGTTGCCCGCCTGGCCCCACCGCTGCTCCCGCCGAAGCCAGGGTTCCGGAACCAGCGCCGCCAGTCGCCGACGACGTGGAACGCCATCGCATCCCACTTGAGGGACCATTCCACGGCGCGGTGAACGCCAAGGTCAACATCGTTGTGTTCTCCGACTTCCAGTGTCCCTTCTGCGCTCGCGCAGCCGAGACCATGAGGCTTCTGATCGAGCGATACCCCAGCGATGTGCGGCTCTACTTCCGTCATCTTCCCCTGTCCTTCCACGTGGATGCTTCTCTCGCCGCACAGGCGGCCATGGCTGCCGATGCACAGGGGAAGTTTTGGCAGATGCATGACAAGCTCTTCGCCAACCAGGAACATCTCAAGCGCGCGGACCTCGAGGCCTACGCGCGCGACATCGGCCTCGATCTCGGCCGATTCAAGCAGGACCTCGACCACCAGACGTGGAAGAACGCCGTGGCGGCCGACGCCGCGCTGGCCAGCCAGATGGGCGTGGTCGGCACGCCCAACTTCTTCATCAACGGCCGCCCGCTGCGTGGCGCGCTCCCCATCGACACCTTCCAGGGGGTCATCGAAGAAGAGCTGGCTCGCAGCAAGAAGCTCCTGGCAGCCGGCACGCCGCCGGAAGGGCTCTACGCGAGGTTGATGGCCGGTGCGCGAACCGGACCGCCGCCGCCGCCGGCATCGCGGCCGCCGGTGTCGAACGAAGTCTACCGAGTTCAGATTGACGAGACGTACCGGGCCGAAATCGAAGGCGCCCCCGTCAAGGGTGCCATGGACGCGCTGGTGACCATTGTGGAGTTTTCGGACTTCCAGTGTCCCTTCTGCGCCCAGGTGGAACCGACCATCAAGAAGATACTGGCGGAGTACAAAGGCCAGGTTCGCGTGGTGTGGAGGGACTTGCCCTTGGCCTTCCATGCCAATGCCAAGCCGGCAGCCATTGCCGCTCGCGCTGCCAACCAGCAAGGCAAGTTCTGGCCGATGCACGACATCCTGCTCAAGAACCAAGAGAACCTGGATGCCGCCGATCTGGAGAAATACGCGAAAGCCATCGGCCTCAACATGACCAAGTTCAAGGCCGCCTTGCAGGACAAGAAGCTTCAGGATGCCGTCGAGGCAGACGCCGCCATGGCCGACAGGATCGGCGCGCGCGGAACGCCATCCTTTTACGTCAACGGCAAGTTTCTCTCTGGCGCGCAGCCCCTTGAAACCTTCAAGAGCAAAATCGACGAGGAACTCGATCGCGCGAAGAAACTGGTCGCGGGTGGGACGCCCAAGGCCGACGTCTACGCGGTCATCTTGAAAGGCGCCCGCGTGGAGGTCCCCAAGCCCGCTCCAGCCGCGCCTTCCCCGGCCGGCCAACACGCCGACTGACCACGCCCACAAGAAAAGAGCCTGGATCCAGCTCCAGGATCCAGGCTCTCTCTTTCGAAACACCTTCCAAGATCGGAAGGCGCCGGTCTGTCGGGCTACTTGGTCGCGGTGATCGCAGACGCGTAGGTGACAGTCGTCGCGGCCGTGGTCGCCACGCAGAACTTCTTCACCAACTGCCCATTGGCAGCGGTTGCAGCACAGTCGTTGTCGCTGCTGCATTGTCCGGTGATGTCGGTACAGAAGCTGTCAGCACCGCAGACCAAGTTCTTGAACTTGGTGCCAGCGACGCCAGATGGACTACAATCCTGATCGATGGTGCAGGGCTTCTTGCATGTGTTCTTGTCGCAGACCGATGTGACGTCGCCGGACTTCTGGATGCAGTCCAGAGCCTTCGTGCATTCGCCCGAGAAGGTGCAGAGGTTCGCCTTGCAGGTGTAGTTCTTGGCGCAGTCGAGATCCACGTTGCACCTGCGATAACAGGCGCCTCCGGTGGCGCACACGCATTCACCCAAGACGCATTTTTCACCCGCGACGTCAGCGATGACGGTTCCGGTGCACGCATCGTCGGAAGCGCAGCCCGACTTGACACTCGTGGCGGCGCAAGCGTTTGCGAGATTGCAGATCGAGACGGTGGGAACGCCGGTGCGGGTCTGGGTGGGGCAACCCTTGATGATCTCGCCATTGCCCGTGCAGAGCTTGTTGTAGCTGCAGCTACCGGCGTTGCATTTCCAGGGAATGCTGGTGGCGCAGTCGCAGTAGGTCTTGTACAGGAAGCACTCTCGGGAAGGGCTCGCGGGATCTAGCTCGCAACCTGACGGATCCGCTGGATTCAGAACCTTGCGCAGGTCCGCGCACGAATTGTAGTTCACGGCGCCGGAGTCACCCACCGCCCCGGATTCTCCGATAGGCAGTTCACAACAATCGATGTCTTGTTTGCACTCAGCGGAACAGGTCATGCCGCCGGCGGTGATGTTGTATTTCGCAACATCGCACACACCGATGCTTTGGGCGGTGGGATTGGGAATGCAGACCAGGCCGACGCTGCAGTCGCCATTGGTCGTGCAGGTCTCGCCGCGGATGCCGGCTGAGGCGTTGCTTGTCGCGCCGGCGTCAGGAGAAGGAGCCGGAGCGGCTGCCATGCAGATCTGGTCGAAGCACACGAGGCCGGTGTCGCAGTCCGCCCGTCGGGTACAGGATTCACCTTCCTGGCTGAGCGCCGCCGTGGCAGTTCCGCCATCCTCTTCACCAACCGCGGCCGTCGCCGAACAGATGCCATTGTAGCAACCAAGCGAGCCGGCGCAGTCGTTGTGACTGGTGCACGATTCGCCCGCCTTGCCGCGATTGATGCTGTTGCTGTTACAAGCAGCAAGGGCCGCACAAAGTCCCAGAGACACGAGTAGTTTCTTCATAGGTATTCCCTCTCCTGTTGGTTTCCCCACCGGAAGCTCCGGCAGATGATTGCGATCACTAGAAGCAGGGTGACCGCGCGTCAACCCCAAAAAAATAGGCTAGACACATGGCGTTGTACCCCATTTCTTCGCATCCCAAGAAGAAAACACACGCGACGCTCAGCTGAGGCTGTTCACGGCCCAGCTCATTCTGAGTAGTCACCCCATTTCTGAGACGTCGCGGATGACCCCTTGGCGCGTGACACGCGCACGTGCGATTCTGCACCACTGTGCGAAGCCGCCCACCTGAGAGGGCGCCTTCTCCAGTGGCTGTGCGCGCTCTTGTGCTCATCGTGCCGCCATGTTTCGCGCATCGAGGACGCAGCGCGAAGGCTCCGAGTATCGTTGCGGAAGGTTCGTTTCTTGCTAGAGATTCGCCGCCGTGCACGCAGACGCAAACACCATCAATGGCGAACGGAGCCCGAAACTGGGCGACGAGTGGCGCGATTGGGATGGCCATTCCACCCCCGACGCCGCGGCGCCCAAGCGTCTCTTCTTCGCCCTCATCGTAGGCTTTCTCATCGTCACGGTGGGGGCGAGTCTTCTGTCGTGGTACCTGGTGGCGCCGCGCCTTGCCCAATGGCATCAAGCGGCACCCACGGTGCTGATCGATCTCTTGGCGATCCTTCTCACCGCACTCAGCGTGGCGCTCGCGCTGGTGGCACTCATGCTCCTCACCGGCTGGCCCCGCAGCACACGCGCGTCATCGCTCGCTCGTCGGATCCTTGCCACGGTTGAGCGTCGGGTTTTTGGGTTGGGCCGGGTCTTGTCGATCAACAAGGATCGACTGGCGCACGCCTTCATCCGCACCAACAATGCCCTGGTGCGACTGGCCCCGCAGGGGATCGCGCCGCAGCGGGTTCTCATCCTCCTGCCGCGCTGCCTGCGCAAGGAGCAGCTCGACCAAGCGCGAAGCCTAGCCAGCGCTCGCAGCGTCGAGGTGGCCATCGTTGCGGGGGGCGAGCAGGCGCGCCAGCGCATCCGGGAGAAGCGACCGAACGTCGTGATTGGCGTCGCCTGCGAACGCGATTTGCTGAGCGGCATCCGTGACGTTCGTCACAAACTCTCAGTCTTGGGCATCGCGAACACGCGGCCGAACGGGCCGTGTCGCGACACACAAATCGATCTGACAGAGCTAGAAGCAGCGCTTGATCTTTGTGTGCGTCCATCTCCGGCCCCCAACCTGCTACAGTCGGGGCTCGGAACGTGAGATGACGGAAGCGCCGCACAACAAAGTCATGAAACCGAATCGAGACGTCGGCATTGTCGGCTATGGAGCCTACGTGCCTCGCTACCGCCTGCCCGGAATCGAGATCAGCCGCATGTGGGACGGCGAGCAGGGATGCACGCCGCCCATCAAGGAAAAATCGGTGCCCGGCCTCGATGAGGATGTGGCGACCATGTCACTCGAAGCGGCGCGCAACGCACTCAAGCGTGCCGCGATCGATCCTTCGCTCATCCGCGCCGTGTGGGTGGGCAGCGAGAGCCACCCCTACGCCGTCAAACCCACCAGCACCATCGTCGCGGAAGCGATCGGAGCCGTGCCGCACACCCTGGCGGCTGACTGGCAATTCGCGTGCAAAGCGGGCACCGAGGCAATGCAGGCGGCCATCGGCTTCGTCGGATCGGGCATGGCCGACTACGCCTTGGCGCTCGGCATGGACACTGCGCAAGGACGGCCGCGCGACGCCCTTGAATACACGGCCGGCGCGGGCGGCGCCGCGTTTCTGCTCGGGCCAGCCGAAGAATCGCTCGCCGTGCTGGAAGGCTCGACCTCGTATGTGACCGACACGACTGATTTCTGGCGCCGCCAGCACGAGCACTATCCGGCCCACGCGGGTCGCTTCACCGGCGAGCCTGGCTACTTTCGCCACGTGCTCGCCGCGGCGTCGGAGATCATGGCGGCGCTGGGGCGCAAGCCAGCCGACTATGCGCACGTCATCTTCCATCAACCCAACACCAAGTTCCCGCTCAAAGCGGGCCGCGAGCTGGGCTTCAAGCGTGAACAAATCGATGTGGGGTTGCTCGCGAACGACATCGGCAACACCTACGCGGGTGCCGCGATGATTGGGCTCACCAGCGTTCTGGATGTGGCCCAACCGGGCGAGCGTGTGCTCATGGTGTCGTTCGGCAGCGGGGCGGGCAGCGACGGCTTCGATTTGCGCGTCACCGACGCGATCACGGCGCGCCAGGGGCGCGCGCTCTCGACGCGTGACTATGTTGATCGCCGCCACGAGCTCAACTACGCCACCTACGCGCGTCATCGGGGGAAGATTCGCATGGAGTAGCTTGGCGCCCCCGCGCGCGTGGCACCCAGAGACGGCAAAATCAACGATTCGAGACTAAGATGCGAGATGTATCCATTATCGGAATAGGCCAGACCCCGGTTGGCGAGCACTGGGACAAGTCCCTCAAGGATCTGGCGGCTGAGGCGATTCAGAACGCCATCAAGGACGCCCAGGTGGAGCGCGTCGATGCGCTCTACGTCGGCAACATGTGTTCGGGCACGCTCAATGGGCAGGAGCACTTGGGCGCACTCATCAGCGACTGGGTTGGCTTGCGCGGGGTCGAAGCCGTCAAGATCGAAGCGGCCTGCGGTTCGGGCGCGGCGGCGCTTCGGCTGGGCTACGTCGCGGTGGCGGGCGAGCTGGCGGATTTTGTGGTGGTGGCAGGCGTGGAGAAGATGACGGATCGCCCCAGCGATCAGGTGACCGCCGCCCTGGCCATGGCGTCCGATGCCGATTTCGAGGCACAGAACGGATTGTCGTTCGTGGCGCTCAATGCGCTGCTTATGCGGCGCTACATGCACGAATATGGCGTGCCCCACCGAGACTTCGCCCCCTTTGCCATCAACGCGCACAAGAATGCGGTAGGCAATCCCTATGCGTTGTTTCCGCATGCCGTCACGGCCCAAGATTTCTGCGCGGCGAAGATGATTGCGGACCCGGTGAACCTGCTCGACAGCTCGCCTGTGTGCGACGGCGCAGCGGCCGTGGTGCTGTGCCCGACCGGGCTTGCCCGCCAGTTCGCAGCGCGGCCGGTGCGCATTCGCGCTTCGGCGGCAGCGACCGACTGCATCGCCCTGCACGATCGCCGCGATCTCCTCGGGCTCGAAGGCGCGGCTCTGAGTGCGACCAAGGCGTATGGCCAGGCCAAGGTGACGCCCAAAGATATCGATCTTTTCGAGCTGCACGACGCGTTCACCATCATGTCGGTGCTCTCGCTCGAGGCGTGCGGCTTCGCTGAACGCGGCCGCGGCGTGCGCAAGGGCACCGATGGGGACATCGCCATCGGTGGCCAGATCCCCATTTCGACCATGGGCGGACTCAAGGCGCGCGGTCACCCGGTCGGCGCGACTGGAATCTACCAGGTGATTGAGGTGGTGCTGCAACTGCGCGAGCAGGCGGGCGCGAACCAGGTGCGCAATGCACGCCTGGGTATGGCACAAAATGTCGGTGGCAGCGGCGCCACCGTCGTGACCACAATTCTCGAGGCCGTGGAGTAGCACGGCGACTTGACAGCCAGAACCGCGAGGAGGAAACAAGTTACCCATGGAAATTGCCAGGCACTGGAGATTGCAGCGACACCGTTACGCACTGGTGGGCGAGGTGTGCAACCACTGTGGCGAAAAGATCTTCCCGGCACGTGACGTGTGCCCGCAGTGCAACGCCCCGGCCAAGACTCCCTTCACCTTCAGTGGCAAGGGTGAGATCTACTCGTATTCGACCGTGCACAATCCGCCCGAGGGGTTCGAGCAATTCGCCCCGTATGTGGTCGCCCTGGTGCGCCTGGCCGAGGGGCCGCTGGTGGCCGCGCAGCTAACCGACGTGGAAGGGGAGAAGATTGAGATCGGGATGCCGGTGGAAATGGTCACGCGCAGAGTGCGCGATGATGGTGACAAGGGCACCATCATCTACGGATACAAGTTCCGTCCTGTGATTGTGCCTCGGGCGTCGCTGGACGCC
>Ga0224523_1000980_pt1 | contig 12992 bp, 14 predicted proteins | sample CFST50metaG_FD_182732 | JGI IMG/M metagenome (GOLD analysis project Ga0224523, IMG submission 182732) | Peat soil microbial communities from Stordalen Mire, Sweden - C.F.S.T50 | ecosystem: Environmental > Terrestrial > Soil > Wetlands > Peat | place: Sweden: Norrbotten County, Stordalen Mire...
AAAAAACTTTGGAATCCTCCATCAAAAACTTACAGGACGGTAATGAGAAGAAGCTGGAAGAAATGAGAAACACTGTGGATGAGAAGCTTCAGAAAACTCTGGAGACTAGGTTAACTCAATCATTTGAAATTGTGAGCAAGAATCTTGAATCGGTGCAAAAAGGATTGGGAGAAATGCAGCAACTTGCAACCGGGGTTGGTGATTTAAAAAAAGTTTTAAACAATGTCAAAACAAGAGGAATTTTAGGCGAATTGCAATTATCAAATATTCTCGAACAATTACTTTCGCCGGAACAGTATGAAATTAATGTCATTACTAAAAAAGGAACAACCAACCGGGTTGAATTCGCAATAAAAATACCACAGCTTAATCAGGAGAATAAAGTCCTTTTGATGCCCATCGATTCTAAGTTCCCTATCGAAGATTATTATTCACTCTTGACTGCGTATGATACCGCCGACACATCATCTATTGAGGCATCGGGTAAAGCATTGGAATCAGCAATTAAAAAAGCTGCTAGGGACATTCACGATAAATATATTAATCCACCTGATACTTCTGAAATTGGATTACTGTTTTTACCAGTTGAAGGGTTATATGCTGAGGCTGTGCGCAGACCCTCTTTGATTGAAACTCTTCAAAGAGATTTTCAGGTAATAATAACAGGGCCTACTACATTATCTGCAATTCTCAGCACAATCTCCTTTGGTTACAAAACAATGGCAATGGAACAAAGGAGTGGTGAAATAAAAAGGACTTTAAGCGCAGTCAGAACAGAGTTTAACAAGTTTGGGGATGTCTTAAAGAAAGCCAAAGATAAAATTGACAAAGCAAGTGAGGATATAGATGAATTGGTTGGAGCCCGTACAAGAAAAATCCAATCAAAACTTAAATCATTTGATGAGTTACCCACCTCAGAAGTTAAATTGATTTTAGAGACAAACACAGAATCTGATTCGGCTGAAGAAATTAAAGAGGATAAGGACTAAATCATGTCCTTTAATTCTTTAACCCGCTTTTTTATTGCTGCAATAGTTATCTCAATTTCAGTTCTGGTATTCTGTTTTCCCAGACTAATCCTAATACTGCTAAAAGAATCATTTTCATTTAAACCCATAGCTGTTAGAACGTGACTGGGTTCTATCGAGGAAGATGTACATGCGCTTCCATTACTTATAGCAATCATTGGGAATTCATCTTCAGGATTGCTTAATCCCAGGATTAATGCATCACTATCGATGCCCTTAAAGCAAATATTTAATGTATTGAATAATCTTAGTTCTTTGTTCCCATTGATCCTGGTATTCTCAATTGATAATAGTTTGTTTTCCAAAAAATTTCTTAAATCAGCAACTTTCTTAGAATTACTTATCATTTCTTTTTTGGCTAAATCACAGGCAACCCCAAGACCAACAATTCCAGGCACATTAAGTGTCCCGCTTCTGAACCCTCTTTCATGTCCACCACCATGTAATAATGCAGGAATTTTTATCCGATTATTTCTTTGCCTTATAAATAATGCACCAATTCCCTTAGGAGCATATAATTTATGCCCGCTAATACACATCAGATCAATCCCGAGTTCATCAATGTTTACTGGAATTTTCCCAATTGCCTGGGTTGCATCAGTCATAAAAATTGCACCTGCAGAATGAGTTAGTGCAGCAACTTCTTTAATGGGTTGCAGAACACCAGTTTCATTATTTGCCAACATAACGGACACAAGAATTGTCTCCTCTTTTAAAGCCATCTTGAGTTCTGATAAATCAATTAAACCATCTGACTTAACAGTCAGATATGTTACTCTGTAACCTCTGAATTCAAGATATTTACAAGTATCAATGACAGCTGGATGTTCCGTGGCGACGGTTATAATATGTTTTCCTTTTGAAGAGTAGTTTTCTGCGACACCTTTAATTGCAAGATTTATAGCTTCAGTAGATCCGGAAGTAAAAATGATTTCGTTAGTTTCAGCGCCAATTAGATCCGCGACTTTGCTTCTTGCTGACTTTACCGCTTCATAAGCTTCAACACCAAATTTATGTGTACTGTTTGCGTTGGCATAATTATAGGTAAGATATGGAGTCATCGCTTCCAATACCCTTTTATCCATTGGGGTAGTGGCATTATTGTCAAAGTAAATTATTTGTTTTTTAAAGTCCATATTAGAGGTAAATATAATTATTTAGTAGAGATGATTACACAATTAATCGACTCCAACAGTGCAAATCATTGATAAAGAAATGGTTTCAGATTCACCTTAGATTTGGATTAATTTATTACTTTAGAGCTATAGACTTATTAAATATGAATGACATACAATTGCTTATAAACGAACTTGTTTATTTTCGCGATGCCCGCCACTGGGAACAGTTTCATAATTCTAAAGACCTTGCCCTGGCGATCTCAATAGAAGCCGCTGAGCTGAATGAGCTCTTTCTCTGGAAAAGTGTTGAGGAATCCGAAAAAGTAGACAAAAATAAACTTAAGGAAGAGCTTGCCGATGTGCTTGCATTCAGTCTGCTGCTGGCCGGGAAACATGGTTTCGATGTAAAGGAGATAGTCCTCGGGAAGATCCGTAAAAACAACGAGAAATACCCGGTTGAAAAATCCAAAGGGACTGCAAAGAAATACAATGAGCTGTAACCATGATCATATACAGCAATTCTACGGAACAGTTCAGGCAGGATGTCCTCTATAATAGGATCGCTGATATTATGAACGATGCCTTTGTCTCCAGTTTTGGACATAAGGTACAGCCATCAGAGCTCCTCTCCTTCCAGAACTCCTTGAGCCGGGTAAAAGATCTTATTGAAATTGCAGAAATAAAAGACAACCATATAGCTCTTGAATACCAGGTTCCCTACAACCAGAGCAGGATCGACTGCCTCCTCTTTGGGAAAGACCCTTCAGGCAATGATAATATCTTTCTTATTGAACTTAAGCAGTGGACCAGCGTGACTGCCCTTGAGATTGAGGGAAACTTTGTCGAAACATACACTGGCGGGGGATTGAAAGTGGTTGCACATCCCTCGCAACAGGTAAAGGGTTATCATAACTACCTGCACGATTTTGTCGAGGAATTTGAAAAGACTCCATCACTTACTCTTACCAGCTGCTCATATTGTCATAATTACAGCAACACAGACCGATCCGGACTTTTTAATAACATCTACAATAACATCCTGAATGATTACCCGGTCTATTGCAGGGAGGATGTACAAAAGCTTGCGGAAAAGCTAAAAGAGCTTCTTCACTTCGGCAAGGGCACTGAAGTTTATAACAGGTTTATGATGAGCCGCATAAGGCCTTCAAAAAAGCTGCTTGAAAATGTTCATGGGATAATAAATAACCAGGTTAACTTTTCTCTTCTGAATGAGCAGCTTGTCGCAAAAAATATAATAAGCGGAAAGATCCGCAGGGCCGAATCAAAGAATGAGAAATCAGTAATCCTTGTTAAGGGAGGACCAGGAACAGGCAAGTCGCTTATTGCACTGAATATCCTGGCAGAGGCTGCCGGAAAGAAGAAAAATGTGCTTTTTGTAAGCAAATCAAAGCCTTTCCGCGATGGACTACAATCACTGGTCGGCCCGGAAGGCAGGAACATCTTTGCCAGTCCCTATTCACTTACACCATCAAAAAGAGGAGAAAACGAAATTGATGTTTTGCTTATTGATGAAGCTCACAGGATTGAATCAAAAAATGCATTTCAGCATATGCGGGCGGCAGACAGGTCGGACATGCCGATGGTTGATCAGCTTATAAGATGCTCGAGGACGACTGTCTTTTTTATTGATGACAAGCAAAGGGTCAGGCACCAGGAGATCGGGAATTCAGTGACGATTAAGGTTGCTGCAGAAAAGTTCAGGGCTTCGGTTGAAGAGGTGGAATTATTATCCCAGTTCAGATGCATGGGATCAAATAATTACATTGAATGGATTGAGTCGGTGCTTGGTTACACAGACACAAAAAAGACCCTGAGAAAGAATGAGATATTCGATTTCAGAATAGTCAGCTCGCCTGCAGATCTTTACGATGAGCTGAGAAAGAAGGAAGCGGAGAAACCAAACTCAGCCAGGCTGGTAGCAGGTTACTGCTGGCCATGGCATGATCCAAGGCCGGATGGAACACTGGTCAATGATGTAAAGATCGGGGATTTTGAGATGCCCTGGGAGACGAAGGGGGAGCATGCGGTGGGTCAGTATCCGGTTTGGTATCAGTGGGCATACAAGCCCAATGGCTTTAAGCAGGTGGGATGCATTTATACTGCCCAGGGATTTGAATTTGATTATATCGGGGTAATAATCGGTCCCGATCTGAAATATAACAAAGAGAAAGATTCTCTTTACGGGGATATGTCACAGACCAAAGATCCCACCCTTCGAAGAGATCCTTCCAATTTCGAAACCTACATGAAAAACATTTACAGGGTTCTTCTTACAAGAGGGATGGTAGGATGCTATGTTTATTTCGTGGATAAGGAGACGGAAAAATATTTCAGGGAGAGGATGGGATAAAACAAAAACGCCCCGGGAAGGGGCGTTAGTATGTTATTTTAAAAGGGTTTGTCCACTATTTATAACTATCTAATCATACTTGCGAAATTCTTTTCATTATTTGATTTCCTTCTTTTGGGTGAATTAAAGAATCCGGGTACAACCATTTCTTTTAAAAACTTTGTTTTTTGAATATTTAGCAGTTTAGAGTTTTTATCGATTGAAGCCCCGATTAACAGTGTTTCTAAAAAAGAAATTTGAGTATTAAAATTTTTATTTGGTCTGGCATACCTTCCACTCCTAGTTTGAAGTGCAATAAAGAATAGTTGAGGAGTACCTTTCTTATTTGCCGAAGCACTTTGATAAATGCTCCTCTTGTGGGGCGCAAATACTTCATGGCATAATGACTGGCTTACAGCCTTACCAACATACCAAGGTTTAGAGCCCAGACCTGCCTTGTTAGCATAAATATAACATCCACAAGCATTTGCTAAATTAGGATCTCTTTTTGAAACCGAATTCCAAAAAGCCCTTATTGATATTAGATCAAACTTGGGTAATCCGTTTTGTCCTTTTTGTAGCTTAAAAGGTCCAACAATTTTAAACTTCATACATTTTATAAATTAGACTGGATATTATTAAAATACCATTTAAAATTAATTCATTTTCAAATAGCACATTAAAATGCTTCATATAAAGCATTGAAGTTACTATTTTGAATTATATTAATATCAAAAAGCTTGTAGAGAGTCTTCGTATGAATAATAGCTATAAAGGCCCCAAAGCAGAAAGCAAGTATAAAGGTAAAAGTAAAAAGTGCATGATTACTTTAGGATCTAAATTTATGTTACGGGGTTACCACCTTTAGTTTTATTTTATTAACGCAGGAACGGATTGCAAAAACCTTGACACCTGTCCCGCTTTTTGTGAAAAAAGCGGGAAGCTTATAACCTTTATTGTCAGTGTTAGCAGGAGTTATTTTTTGCTAAATAAATAGCCTGTTGGATTATTTTATAGAATCAGGTGCGAGTGAATTAATTAAAATCGCAGTTTCGCAAGCCCCTTTAGTAAGGTACATACAACTCTTTGGTATTGAGGTTGATTTAAGTTTCGTTGTCCAAGTATTCATTAATTCTGACTCACCAGTGAAATTTTCATCGGACAATTTCTCTTTTATTTCTATATCTCTTCTAAATATATATGCAAATAAATCTGCTAATTGAATTAAACCGACATGTTTGGAGTCGACGAAATGTGGGACATCTATAATTTGATTAAGAGCTTGTTCTTTCTTTTTCTTTTTGTAAAAAGTTTCTGTCCATTTTGGTGGTGATAATAATAGGTCAGTGAAATATCCTTCATCTAAATTTTTTTTATCAAAAATGAAGACGGTATTTCCTTTATTATTTGATTTCGATTGCATTGCTTTTTGAACAGATAATATAATGTGCATCGCTAGAAATCTCCATAAAGATCCAATTTCTATTAATTTTGCATTTGTTGTTTCCATTTCAGAATAGCGATCTTTTCGAACGCAAGAATAAATAATTTGGTGTCCTCGTTTAACAAACCAATCTACCAATTCATTCACGAAATCAGTCTTTTGTTCTCCAGTTGTTAAACGCCATGCTTTCTTGTTTTTAAACAGATCCTTTGCATGTAATTCCTCAATATCAAGTCCCAAATCATCAGTCAAATATGAGAATTTTTCATCCCAATCTTTTTTTGTTGGTTTCATCCTATAAGCATCAACAAGAATTCCAATTATTATAGCAATTGGTTCACTTCCCGTTCCAGTTTCATCTAAATAGCAGAATTTCATATCGTGTAGTGTTGTTAATTACGGCTAATGGACCGGCAATAAAGGCTTTAAAGAGAAAGACAAAAGACAAAAGTCACAAGACAAAAGGGGTGCAGGGTTCAAGGTTCAAGGTGCAGGAACCGCTCCAACTTGAGATCGCAATTTGCGACCTCAAGATATTAACTTCTTCATTAGTAAGTATAAACATTAATGATGGAGAAAAAAAGAGAAAGTTAGATCAAGCTTCCGCCCCGTCAGTCACATGGTAAAATGACCAACAAAGGCTATCATTACCTCAAATGGTGCGTTGCTCAGACTTATTAGATTCTTCCAGGGTGCATTGCAAACCAAATTTACACCGGAATAAATTAAAAGGCAAATAAATATTTGGGGAAGGCACAAGGGCGGAAAGGCATTTTGGTTGAAGGGGGTTGAAGAAAGTTGAAGGCGAAAGGTTAAAGGCGAAAGGCGAAAGGAAATTCAAGACAAAAGACAAAAGTCACAAGATAAAAGGGGTGCAGGGCACAAGGGAAAGAAGAGTCTTGCTCGTTTCACTCGCTGTCTTTACGGCCTTCAGCCTGTCTTAATGTCCCACTGACGTGGGACTGTCTTTAAAGTCGGGAGACTAAGATACCAGGACAGCGAAGCGTTAAGACTTAAAAGACGTTTCGAGTCAGTGGATCGCACGTCCCGATATCTATCGTGCGTATGACTGCGCGACTGCACGACTCCGAAGCGTTTTACGCTGAGGATGAGCTTATAACCTTTATTGTCCATGTTATGCATAGTTTGTTATTCCAAATATTCTTTACTAAATCCTGTTTGTATCAAGTTGAAGTTTTCATTTAATGTCCTAGTACTAATTGATATAATAAACCCAATATATTTTGAGTCATTTCTCTCATCTGATGGAACCATTCTAGTTTCAAGTTCTTTATAGTTTACAGGTAGGGCATAAACTCCAAGTGGCTTTTCAAATGGAGATTCTGATGAGACCCATATTCTTTCCCCTATATATAACACAGATTTTCCGCCACCAGTAAATGGAGCTTTCCATCCGGTTTGGAACTCAATAGTTTGGTCAAAAATTGATTCATATAAATCCCCTTTTTGTGGGAATCTATAATCTGAAGGCATTAGGCTTAATTCGTATTCGTGCGCCCATGTAGTTTCTGGGTGTCCAATATATTTTCTTTTCCCGTCTTTTACCTCTTGGACTAAATCTGAGAACTTTAAATTCCAATCTTTGGGTCTAGGGAGAATTGAATCAGCAGTACCGGAAGCCTTTTTGTGAAATATATTTTTAATTATATTTCTAATTGTCATTTCCATAGTTGTTTAGTATTGCAGCGCGGTCTGAAATTATGCATAACTTGTTTTTAGTGTTATCCCATTTACGGCAACAGCGGTTTGCAAAAACCGGATAACTGTGCCTGCCGAAGCCTCGGTGAAGGCTGGGCTTATAACCTTTATTGTCCGTGTTAGGCGGAGGCTGTTATTCTTTAATTATTTTAAGAGAGTCAATAGAAAATACGTTGGTACCTCTAAGACGAATAAATGCCTTTGGATCATCTGCCAGTTTAATGTCAACTAGTACAAGTTTTTTGCAATCTCCACTAATTCCCTGAACGTTCGATAAACTTTTTAAAGTTGCATCTGGGAAATAAGTGTCATCTATCTCAATAACTTCTGGATTATTAATGACTTTGCCCTCAATAACAAAAATCGGGGTTATTGATTTATCATATATCTGCATGTTGTTGTACACTGGTAGTAATAGTTTTTCCAGAGATTTATGCTTCCAGATTATTCCATTTGTTACTATATATATTTCTCCATTCGGAGTCTCCTTTTCAATGTTGATTGATTTTATATTTTTAGGATTAATAAAAACAGTATCCCAATCAATTTCTTTTCCATTTAGAAAATACTTAGGACTTTGATTAGTTTGAGCGAATCCTACTGATGAAATCAGGATTAGGAGATTGAGTATAAAAGTTTTCATTTCTCTTTGACTTAGTTTTTATTTCGAAGTCTATTTTGTGTACCCTGCTGACGGCTAGCGGTTTGCAAAAACCCCGCCTTCACTTGAGATACGGCGGGCAAGCGTGACAACTGTGCCAGCCGAAGCCTCGGCGAAGGCTGGGCTTATAACCTTTATTGTCCGTGTTAGGCGTAGTTATTGATTGATATTATGAGATAAGGGGGATACTAATAAAGGAACTTACTTATTTCTCCAGTTATGATTATTGACGCACCAACGATGATATATATTAATAAGGCAATCATTATAAATATAGCCATAAATCGAAAGTGCATTTTTAAGTATTTTAGAGCAATGGATAATACATTTTCTTTCATGCTTGTAATTGCCATTTTAGAATATCTTGAAAACTGAAAAAGGTAGTAGATAGGGAAAAAATAAATCAACACAACTATTACTAATGGCAGGAAAGTAATAAGGGAGTTTGCAGAAGAATTCAATTTTGAAAGAATTCCAACAAGAATTACTGCAATAACTAATCCGATGAAAATTAATCCCGAAATTGATAGAAACATTGTCCATTTTCTGGTCTGGGTTAGTTGGTAGATTTCATTCGATCCTAATACAATTTTTTTGTCTTCAGCATTTAATTCGGATAAATTTTCCATAATTGATAATTATTAATTGGTTTAGTTATATTGTCAAGATCAAGATAATATATTTCAACAGGTAGGTTATCATCGAATTACGCATATCGGCCCGGCAATAAAGTGCATTTGTGTTGTTGAGTGAATGGAGGCTGGAGCAGTGTCGTCGCATCGGGTAAGAGTCCTGGTACCAGCCAGGGCTGAGCGTTTAAAAATTGCCCTGTGGGCAATTTTAGCGAAGGAGCCGGTCTGCGGGGTGGAGCAAAGCATGGCGCACTTTTTGCCGTCATGGTACAAATTTTATTGAGCATTACGAGTGTCGCGGTACAATGTTTATTGGGAGCAGGTCATAAGTCAAGGTATATAAGGTTTTATAGGAAGCACTGGAGCGATCGCGGTAAAAGGTTGTTGGTCATCTTTTAAAGAGCAGCATCAAAATGCAAAAAATGTGACAAACAAATGACCTTTATTGTCCGTGTTGGCTGAAGTGCTTTATTCATTTACTATTTTATTAATCCTGGGTTGAATAATCCATACTCCAATAGGGAAAAGCCAGATAAGGAAGAATTCTCCAAGATAATCTCCTGAGTGCACTTCACGTTGGAGTTCTACAGTTCTGAAGGTTTTTGCAGTAAAATATAGACAATAAATCATACAAAACATTGCGAATAGATGAAGTGGTATGATTATTAAAAAAAGCATTGGATTAATGTTTGAATTCATAAATGAAGGGAAAATAATAGTTAAATAAATAATCATATATACAATTGGTGTGAAAAAGAAAAACTTGAATCTATTTGTTTTAAGTTTTACGGTCTCAGGAACTTTCTTTTGAAGCCCAATTGAAACTGACCAAATCCAAAAAAGCAGAATTGATGAGAAGGCCAATGTTATGATAATTAAGACCATTGAGTTAGAGAACATATTAGTCGTGGATATTTCTTCATTTATAAATGCTTTTGTGAAAATCCTCGCCATTATGAAAAATTGAAGGATTAATGGGATTCCAAAAGTTAAGATGAACAGATGCCAATGTTTAGCTTTCAGTAGTAGATTATTCATATTTTTCTAGTTATTAGTGGTTAACGCATTGCAGCCAACTTGTTTTTAGAATTATTTTATTTACGGCAACAGCGGTTTGCAAAAACCCCGCCTTCACTACCGACTTCGCTAAAGCTTCGTCGGTCAAAGAAAGCTATGGCGGGCAAGCGTGACAACTGTGCCAGCCGAAGCCTCGGCGAAGGCTGGGCTTATAACCTTTATTGTCCGTGTTGGCAACAGGGTACATTTATTCTATCTTGATAATCTCAATATTTCCAAAGGGTTACATTGTCTAGTAAGAGTTACCCAATTATATTCATCAATAATTTTTGTCAATGTTGAATTTGGACGATCTATTTTTTTTGGTAGATCCTCTATATTATATCCTTTTTGGTCACACTCAGCTTTGAGTTCTTTTAAACTTTGTTTGATGTCATTAAGAAATTTAACATAGGAAATGCCATTAGATTGATAACCTTTTTTAATACATATGGGCTTATCCCAAGGAGAATAAAAATTCGGACATAGTGCAAATAGTATTTTTGCAGCACCTACCGGTCCAACAGTGACATCAATATTTTTATTGTTGCGTCGTCTTTCAGAGATTTTAGTATTTGATAATCTATTAAAAATTCCAGATGTTTTATTCAAAGAATCATCATTACAATGAATTAGTTGTAATTCAAAAACAGGTAGATTTGAAGAATCTAAGGAGTACCATTCCATAATGTTTTTAATAGACATCTCATTGTTTTCTGTTTTAAATTGTCTGCATCCCCAACCTCTCAACCAGTGAATCAGTATTATTGTGTGGTCTCTTTGATTTAAGTTTATTTGATTTACTGCCCTTAATTTTTTGTATTCTTTATCGTAGTCAGTAAATCTCTCATAGAGATAACAGGCTATTTTTATTTCAATAATTGTCATTGGTTTGAAAAGTTAGTTTTGGATTTAAAAGGGAGGTTAAAAATGAACTCTGACTATTAGTTTGAATAGTTAATTTCTTCACTTGAATCTTTTGCCTTTTGTCATTTATCTTTTCTTCCGATCAAACTTCCGTCCCGTCAGTCACATAATATAAATGACTAACAAAGGCTATCATTACCTCAAATGGTGCGTTGCTCAGACTTATTAGATTCTTCCAGGGTGCATTGCAAACCAAATTTACACAGGAAAAAATTAAATGGCAAATAAATATTTGGGGAAGGCTCAACGGTGCAACGGTACAACGGTACAACGGTACAACGGCGGAAAGAAGGAAAAATATTTCAGGGAGAGGATGGAATAACAGGGACCTTATTGCAGGCTTCTGATAATATTGACCCGCCATGCATAACGGGTCTTATTATTTGGCTGCTGAAAATATTGACCCGCCATGCATGGCGGGTCTTACAATCCGGAATATTATTATTTTTTCTATATTGCATCATCGCTGCATTGATTTTTTATGTGTGCTTTGTTCAGGAATAAATACAGGATCGAATCGACCAGGTACCGGGGATATGATTATTCATCACCCGGGAAATATTTTATTACCATTTGCACAAAAAACAGGAAACCATATTTCGGGGAGGTGGAAAATGGGAAAATGATTTTATCGGAGATGGGGAATTATTTGCAAAATGAATGGTTAAAAACCAGGGATATCAGACCTGATATGAATATCACCCTGGATGAATTTGTTGTAATGCCAGACCATTTTCATGCAATAATCATTATTGGTGAAAACCAATATAATACAAATTTTGAAATGGGTATTGTCAGCACCGCCATGCATGGCGGTGCCACAGGTGATTCCACTGGTGGTTCTATTGGTGATTCCACAATCAAACCAAACCAAAACAATCAATATAAAAATGAATTTGGACCACAATCAAAAAATCTGGCATCAATTATCCGGGGCATCAAATCCATTGTATCCACATATGCAAAGAAAACAAAACAGGAATTCCAATGGCAGACCCTGTATCATGACCATATCATCCGAACCAATACCGAATTGAACCGGATCAGGAAATATATCCGGGAAAACCCTGAGAAATGGATCCGCAAATAAAAACAAAAACGCCCCGGAAGGGGCGTTGATATGACAGATAAATAAATCATTTGTTTTTGATGCACCTTACTGAACAGCCGGCTTCCTTGTTGTTGGAACTATTGTCGACCGATGAATTGATCTCAAGGGGATAATCCGGATCTCCCGACATTACAATGCCTTCGTAAAATGTGGTGGTTGTTTTGGTCGAATTCTCAGTAATCGTTTTTATATCTGTAGTCCACCAGTTCCCATTAACCTTAATATTTGTGAATTGCCCGTCTTCCTGACGCCCGCCTCCTGGAAGAGCTGTGAAGCCGCTAGCGTTTGTAGCTCCCGCATTGGGGCTTGCCCAATGCTTCGAACCGGCTTCCTTTAGTTTGTTGCCTGCTGTTTTATCACCACCTGTAAAGTCAGTCAGTGTCGTCCATTCTGCCATCGAAGGCAGATGCCAGCCTGCAGGGCACGCTTTCTTTGCTGTCTCCCAGTTGTACAGATACCCGTAGGTTATTGCATTGGTTTTATTATTGTCGTAAGCCCAGCATCCGCTGTTTGCTTTAAATGCAAGATTGGTTGCCATCCATGTCTGAGTACCTATTTTTACTGTCTTGTAGGTTTTACCATCTCTGGAATCTTTAAAAGTACCAGCGACCTGGGCTATTGAACACATTGCAATATTCAATATTAAAACAGTCATCGATAAAGACTTAATTTTCATGTTAAAAATTTTAAGGTTATTAAATGTTTAATGTCTACAGATTAATGATAAGGAAAAAGCAGGTACAAGATATAAGATAAAAGTCACAAGACAAAAGGGGTACACGGTACCGGGTGCAAGCTGCAAGGTGCAAGGAGGAAAAGAAAAAAGGGGTGCAGGGCACAAGGGAAAGAAGAGTCTTGCTCGTTTCACTCGCTGTCTTTACGGCCTTCAGCCTGTCTTAATGTCCCACTGACGTGGGACTGTCTTCAAAATCATGAGACTAAGACA
>Ga0224523_1000981_pt1 | contig 12990 bp, 8 predicted proteins | sample CFST50metaG_FD_182732 | JGI IMG/M metagenome (GOLD analysis project Ga0224523, IMG submission 182732) | Peat soil microbial communities from Stordalen Mire, Sweden - C.F.S.T50 | ecosystem: Environmental > Terrestrial > Soil > Wetlands > Peat | place: Sweden: Norrbotten County, Stordalen Mire...
TCCCTATGCCGATTACCAATGGACGTGCAGGCCAAAAAGCCAACGCTGTTTCAATAATCATCTGTTTTTGTTCCGAATGATCGAAGGCTTCGACAAGCACATCGACACCATCAAATATTTCCTTGATATTCTGGTCATCCAGTTTCAAATGGAATGCCGTTACTTCTACAGATGGATTGATTCTTTCAATATTTTCTTTTAGTGTCAGGGCCTTAGGTTTACCGATCTGATCATGAAAATAATATTGCCGGTTAAGATTACTTTCACTGATGATATCAAAATCGACAATAATCAGGTGCCCCACTCCTACCCTTGCCAGTGCCACAGCACAATTTGACCCCAATCCTCCACAACCGGCAATTCCAACAGTCTTATTATGCAGATTTTCAAGATGACCCATAGTTAAAATATTTGTACAAATTTAGCTTATTCTGATTTATATATTTCAAAATAATACAGATCGTTCTTTGGTAAAAAGGAATATAACAGAATCGTTATGCACAACAGAACATATTGATTTTTAAGAGATAAATACTTTATGTTTGTCTCAAAATTAATATATTTGTATAGGCAAAAACGAATCACAAATAAGAAATTCAAACCATGAGTTTAGATACATTCAAAAGCAATCATAAGCTACTGGCTCAGTATAAATATATCTGGGCTCCAATCGATAAGGGATACAATGATCGTACGTTGTATGTTAATGTTTCAGATAATACAATCAAAGAAAAGCCGGTCCCAAAAGCGATGAAAGAAAAATTCATAGGAGGAAAAGGGTACGGATTAAGACTACTCTGGGATGGGACACAACCAGATACTAAATGGACGGATCCGGAAAATGAAATCGTCATCTCAGGTGGACCTGTCTGTGGTATTACACAATACTCCGGAACAGGTAAATCGATCTGTGTGAGCATCTCCCCACAAACTGATTCAATCATCGACTCAAATGTGGGCGGACATTTTGGACCTTTCCTGAAGTTTGCCGGCTTCGACGCATTTGAATTACAAGGAAAGTCGGATGTTGAAGTCATTATCCTGATCGATGAAACCCGTGAAGTCGTTGAAATCTATGAAGCATTGCTGGATGCTATCGACACCCATAAACTGGCTGAACACCTTCACCATGAACTGGCTGATGACGAGAGAGATCGCAAGAACATTTCTGTCGTTTCAGCTGGGACAGCGGCAGACCATTCTTTAATGGGGATGCTGAACTTCAGTTTCTGGGATCCAAAACGCAAAGAGGTCCGGTTAAAACAAGCCGGCCGAGGCGGTATCGGAACGGTATTAAGAAACAAAAAAGTCAAGGCTGTCGTTGCCAGGACGAAAGGCACATCAGGCAACCGTAACAATGTGGTCGATATGGAGGCCATACAGGAACGTGGACGCGGTTTTAATAAAGAGATGAAGGATCTGGATGACGATCAGTGCCAGATGCGTAAGAAAGGAACGGCCCACCTCACCAATGTGATGAATGATTACGATCTGTTGCCTGTCAATAATTTCAAGTATGGCAGTCATCCCATGGCTGCAAAGATACACTCTGATATTTACATGAAATATTTCACACAGGGTATGCCGGATGGTTGCTGGACAGGATGCAATATGTCGTGTGCCAAGACTGTAGATCATTATGAACTTCAGACAGGTCCTTATAAGGGTGACAAGGTATTGGTCGAAGGTCCCGAATATGAAACGGCAGCTTCGCTGGGTTCGATCATGGGAATCTTTGATCCTGATTTCACCATAGAAGCTAATTTCTACTGTGATACTTATGGCATCTGCACCATCACCTGGGGTACTACGATGGGGTTCATCATGGAATGTTATGAAAATGGCATCCTGAATAAAGAACGTACCGGAGGACTGGTACTCAATTTTGGTTGTAAGGACGATGCCATGGAGTTGCTCCATCAACTCTCGCGGGGTGAAGGATTTGGTCTCATTGCCGGACAGGGTGTACGCAAGATGAAGGAGTTGTTTATCGCCAGAGGATGGGGTGACCCTCAGTTTCTTCAGGATATCGGCATGGAAAATAAGGGACTGGAATATTCACAATACGTTTCCAAAGAGTCACTTGCCCAACAAGGAGGTTATGCGATGACCAACAAAGGTCCCCAACATGATGAAGCCTGGCTGATATTCATGGATATGGTGAACAACATGATCCCCACTTTCGAGAAGAAAGCCGAAGCACTGCATTATTTTCCCATGTTCCGTACCTGGTTTGGTTTGGCCGGATTCTGTAAGCTCCCGTGGAATGATGTTGAACCTGCCGACAATCATCTTAACCCTGAACCCAATAAAGTTCCCGGTCATGTCGATAATTACGTTACTATTTTCAATGCCGTTACCGGACAACATATTGATAAGGAAGACCTAATCAGAATGAGTGAACGGGTATATAATTTCCAACGTATCTTCAATATTCGTCGTGGCTTCGGTCTGCGTAAACACGATGCACAACCCTACCGTGCTTGTGGTCCTGTAACCAAAGAGGAGTATGAATCACGACAGGAACGTTATGATAAACAACTAAAAGAAGACATTGGTGTTGATCCTTCGGATAAAACTACGGAAGAGAAGATGGCTATTGTCCGTGCCTACAGGGAAGATCGCTATGAACAACTGTTGGATGCCGTTTACGAAAGAAGGGGTTGGACTTCAAATGGTGTGCCTAAGATAGCTCATCTGAAAAACATAGGAATGGAACTTCCGGAACTTTTGGAAGTCGTCACTCCACTTCAGTAATCTCGGTAAATTTGAGTTACTCAACGAAGGATAAAGGCAATATAAAGCATTGTTGAAAAATAAACAAAGGCCTTTTTCCTCACTTACATTTTAAGAGTGTAGAGCAACTGTAGAATACCTGTAGAGCACCTGTATATGGTTAAATTATAAACTTAGTATTGGTTATAAATTAAAGAATGAACAAAGAATTACATAAACAATATGATGCAAAAAACACAGGTGTATATAGCTAATTTATTGAGAAACTAATCTTTGAATGCCTTGTTCAGGAAATCATTGACGGGTTTCATGGCTTCAAAGACTTTAGCAAAATGCAGAGGGAAATCATCTGAGCATACTGTAGTATCATCGAGTGCATGAAACATGGTGAAATTCTTATTTTTTAATAGCTCAATGTCAGGAAAATCTGCAGGGAAATCACGTGGTGGATTTTTCAGTTTGCCTTCTTCGCTCAGGGCGCCAAAATAATCTTTGAAAGACTTTGCTTCGAGAAGGGTTTTAAATTCGGCGCTATTGTAATAGATCTCTTGTCTGATTCGCTTTAATGCCTCGGGTTCCGGCATCCAAATACCACCTGCCAGCATACTGCTTCCGGGCTCAAGATGCATATAGTATCCGGCATAAATACTTTTCCGACCTCCACGGGCAAAGTAAGCCCCCATGTTGGTTTTATATGGTGTCTTATCGGGAGAAAACCTGGTATCCCTGTATATTCTGAAGACACAATCCTTTGGAGCGAGTACGCCAATAGAAGAATCGACACGTTGGACAACGGGAAGCAGTTGCTCTACCAGGGATAAAAGCGCCTTGTTAGCTTTTTCATATTTTGGTTTGTTTTCAGCAAACCACTCCCGGGTATTATTCTGTTTTAATTCTCCGAGAAACTGTAAAATGTCTTTTGGCATCATAAAGGAAAAAATGGATTAATATTTAATTTATAATGGAGTTACTTTTTGATTAAAATATTTTGTACATTGTTATAATATTGTTTGAAAAGTGTATAGGTTTATCACCATATGTTTTTTTATACTTTACCCACTCACCACATACGCAGGAAGAGATGGCGATCCCGCGGGTGCAGCCCAAGCCGGAACAGGTGGCATTTCAGTTTTCACCACCGGGGTCTGGTCAACGCATAATAATCCGGCCGGCTTAGCAAAGTTAGTAAATCCGATGACCGGTTTATACATAGAGAACAGATTTCTGATCAAAGAGTTGTATTTTAATGTGGGTTCTTTCGCTTTTCCTGTAAAAAACGGTGGTTTCGGTATTGCAATCAGTCATTTGCAGCTTGGACAATATACCAACACCTTTGCCGGACTGGCTTTGGGCAGACAGTTTGGAGACAGATTTTCAGCTGGTGTTCGTTTTGATTATTATCACATTTCATTTGGAAGTGAGTATCAGTCAGGGACGGCTGTCTCTTTTGATGCAGGAATACAATGGGATGTATCTGAAAAAGTCACTTTCGCCTGTAATGTCTTCAATCCGACTCAGGTAAGACTGAATGGACTTACCGATGAACAAATCCCTTCCATTATTCGTGCCGGATTTTCATATAAACCAATTCCGGAACTGATGATGATGACCGAAGCTGAAAAGTCTTCGGAAACCGGTTTGTTGGTGAATTATGGGATGGAATATATTATTGATGATAAGGTATTTGTCAGAGCAGGATTAGGATTAAATAGTTCAAGATTCAGCTTTGGATTTGGTTATATTCTTAATGCCTTTGCAATTGATATCGCCACTTGCTGGCATCCGCTACTTGGATTTACGCCACAGGCTTCACTCACTTATTCATTCTACAACTAATGCGTACCCTAGGGATAATCTGTGTTTTTATACTGATTACGGAAATCGGCAGGACGCAAACTGTGGCTACAATTGAGAAAGAATACGAACAGGAAGAATTACAAAGCAGATCACAAACGGCATATGACCTGGCTGATCGGGAGGAGTTGCTTGAGCATCTTGCAAGGAATCCAATCTCCATCAATTTTGCAGATCACGAACAATTGTCAGAAATACCATGGCTAAATGATTTGCAGATCAAGAACCTGTTACTCTACAGAAGACAAAACGGCTATATCCTCTCTCCTTATGAGCTGCAACTTATTGAAGGATTTGACCGGGAGACCATCGAAAGCATCATACCCTATATCAGCTTTACAAAGGACCGGAATAAAAGAAGAATCACTAAGCATGCATTATTCAAAGAAGGCCATGATGATCTGGTTTTCAGACCCTCAGGCTTTGGCAAGCCAAAAGATAGCGCATACATGGGCTCTGCAATCAAATTATTAATCAAATATAAATATGACTGGCAGGGTCGGGTGACAGCTGGATTTATTGCTGAAAAGGATCCGGGTGAACCTTTGTTTAAAAAACCATTGCCGGCGATTCCGGGTATTGACTATGCCTCTGCGTTCTTTATGATTAGTAATACCGGCATTTTCAACAGACTCATTATTGGAGATTATCATCTGCGTTTCGGACAGGGACTAGCAATTTGGAGTGGATACAATATAGGCCGGACAATTTTTGCTTCAGGGTATACCCGAAAGGCTCCCGGTATCGTTCAAAATAGCTCCGCCATGGAAACAGGATTTATGCGGGGTGTGGCTGCTACTTTAGCCTTTAAAAAGTTCAACATCACAGGATTTTTCTCGGCAACCCCTTTAGATGGTAGGCTGGATTCATTAAGCAAGGTTACAAGCCTTGTCACGGATGGCCTTCATCGCGACAGTCTGGAGTGGAGCCGCAGACATAATCTCACACAGGTTGCATATGGAGGAAGGGTGGCATGGAAAGAGGATGTATCCGTAGTTGGAATTAATTTTATCGGTGGCATATATAGCAAGGCTTTTGCCATTCCCTCTGCAGCTTATAGAAAGTATGATTTTACAGGCACTCGGTTTGGAAATTTAAGTCTGGATCATCGGATAGTCCTTGGAAAATTATTGTTAACCGGAGAGATCGCTTTAAGCCGGACAGGGGATTGGGCAGTCATCCAAAACATGCTATTACAACCTCTTTACGGGTATACCTTCTTTTTGTCTTTAAGAGATTACTCGAAGGCTTACAGGGCTCCTTTTGGTAATTGTTTAGGAGAAAGCGGATTGCCACAAAACGAGAAGGGCATATTTGCCGCCATAACTATGCTTTTGAGCCCAAAAGTTACCATCAGGACTTTCGCGGATTTTTATAGTTATCCATGGTTGAAATACCGAATCGATGCTCCATCTTCAGGATTTGAACAACAATTACAATTAGAATGGAAAGCTTCTCATATTACATCTTTTACTTTAAGAATCGGGAATAAAAACCGGCCATTAAATATGCCGGTTGATTCAAACATATTGAATATTGTTGAAAATCAGAATCTGTTAAATTTTCGATTGAATATTAAAAATCAATTGGGAAAACATTTTATGTTACAATCACGTATCGAATGGAATCAGATGGTCAAAACAGCGGGAGAGAGTGAAGGTTATCTTTTACTGCAGGATTTCTCCTGGAAAGAGAAAAAAGAGAAGCTAGGATTTACGGCTCGGATTGCATATTATTCTACATCGTATGATAATAGGTTCTATACTTATGAAAATGATCATCTGTTCTCGTTCTCTACCCCTATGCTGTATGGCCAGGGAATACGCATGTATCTGTTTGGTCACATCCGTTTCCTGAAAAAACAAACGTTGACTTTCAAAATAGGCACGAATAAAAGTATCATTAAATCAACGGATGCCTCATCTGCCGCGGCTGATGCCTCAACAACGAATGTAGCGATATCAAACCCAAAGAATCCTCTGGAAGTGAGTGTCCAGTTTATCTTTAAAATATAGTTTTAATGATTGTTTGTAGAGCGTTTTAAAAATTATAAGTCAAACCCAGTACACTGTGAGTACTTAGAAGATTATTTGAAACGTACAAATAGGTACGCGGAATGAACAGATGTTCGTAGTTCATAGCGCTAATAGCCTCAACACGTGCATTTAAAGTAATTTTCTTGAAAGTCCACTCGCCAAAAAGCGATAAACCTAAATCAACCCAATGACTTCCAGGATCTTTAATCACCTCATAATGGAAATCATTATTATTCACAATCCTTTCAAATCCCATTCCAAACTTATTAAGGTTTTTCACCCAGCTTATGTTAATAGATTGCATATTACTTCCCGGCCCAATACCTGCACCAATTACTTGCCCCTGATTTGTGTAGCCAGCCAGTACCTGATAATGAACATACCATGTAGGCGAATCCCTGTCTTCTGACGTTTTTGTCATTTCTAATTGGGTCAATTCGAAATTGAACTGAATATAGGAATTTTTCTTCGCGTTAAGGGTAAATAATTTTGTTATCCCAAAAATATAAGCTCTAGAATGTTCAGGTTCAAGCGTTAAATCTCGTGTGTCATAACTATGATCGTTTCTTCCAAATTCAAGATAAAACTCAGCATGTTCTTTAACCATCAGCCAACGAATAAAAAGCGATGTAAGTTGATCCCTCTTTTTCGCATCTTCAGCTGTATTTCCCACGTTTATCTTCTCAAAAGGGATTATAACAGGAAAATAATCTGAAAATGAATGCCCCATATCCTTACTATAAAGATAAAAAACGCGAGTCAATCCCAGAAAAATCCCCGGAGTCCATTTGGGTTGATATGTAAATACAACTCCATTTAAATATCTCCAGTCATTTGGTTTGGGAACGAAAAGGTTTTTATATAATGCCATTCTAGCAGGCTCAAGTGGCATATATCCAGAGCTGTCCAGTTTTCCAACAATGATTTGACCCTCAAACGAACCGATGGGTGTACGTAAAGGCCTGACAGTATTCAGTGTAATGTGCTTAAATCCTGGAGCCGTATTGCTCATTAAAAGCGAGTTCTGAATGCCGGGTCCCCACCATAGGTTTTCATTTGAAAGACCTAAGGATACAGGTCCAAAAGTTAGTCGGATACTACTCTGACCCCATGTCATTTTTGAATATGCCTTTTCTCCAAATCTTTCAGGCATATCAATTCGGTTTAATACTAAATTAAAATATTGTTCCCATACCTGTTCGGGCTGTGCTTCCGAAAAACCCTGATAGGGTCTGTTTTCAGCATAGACAAATTCAGGTTTAAGTTGAATACTTAAAATTCCTAATTTAAAAAACACACCCCCACTAAAAAACGTCTGATAGCCATTCGCAGGTATCATTGAGCCGTCGTTGAACCCAAAGGGACGTTGAGTATTGAGTTGATGTAACCATATCACAGGCAGAAGTTTAACTTCTCCTTTTAATTTTCCGATTCTAAATGTTCCATCTGCTTTTTTAGTGTTACCCTTATTCAAAAGGCTATCCGGATTAAATTTATTTTTTATCTTTAAATCTGAATATGGGAAAAAGGGGCGCGCTGCAAATGAAATGGTTGAATCGACCTGTCCTAATAACTGTGCTCTACGATAGGCATCCTCTAACACAGGTGTACCAACTGGTAGTGTTTGTGCTTTAATCTCAATTGAACAGAAAACGGCAAATAACAAAATATATAAAAAGAGTAAAAGAGATTGCTTCATCTGGATAGTTTTAATTTTAATAAGATGTTTTCAAAAGATATCAGAATTCCTTCTTTGAGATTTCTTTTCAATCACGACTATGAACTTCAAATTGAAGTTAGCTAAGAGATTTTCAAAGTATTTAACAAATAAACAGATCAGCTATAAAATTGTTTGAAAATGATTTAGAGTATTATTATGGCATTAGAATTTACAGTGAGGCTATTATGAATTATTAGATGGCTCATTTCCCCGGTTTGCAGTTTCAAAATAATTGACCCCTTCTATTCAGAAAAGTTTGATAAAACGTTTCATCCAAAATATATTCATTGCTTTATGATACATTGAATAGCCGTCCCTGCCAGGTATTCAATTCTTCGAGACGTTTTTCAAGTAAACGATTAAAGGCATCATTGCGAAGGTTGGACCAGGGGGCACTCACTAAAAATCGGGGAGGGACTTCGCCTGCAAATCTTTCCACGACAAAAGCAGGATTCAGCTTTTCCAAAAAAGTGACTATAAAGACAAGATAATCTTCCATTGTAAATAAATTGAATAATTCGGGATGATCAAGATATTCAGCAGCCATCTTAGTCTTCCTGATTATCTGCAGTTGATGAAACTTTATGTTGTCAAGCGGTAAGGCTGAAATGATTTCAGCTTCAGCTAACATCTCTTCACAGCTCTCACCAGGAAGACCAAATATCATATGAGCCCCCACTTTTATTCCCCTGGATGCAGCTCTATTTATGGCATCTTCGCTCTCGGCCCAACTGTGACCCCGGTTGATTTTTTGCAACGTTTTATCATAGCATGATTCAAGTCCCAGTTCCAGGATCACATAATAAGAACGACTCAATTCTGCTATATAATCTAAAATTTCGTCGTTTACGCAATCGGGTCTGGAGCCAATAACTAATCCCACAATTCCGGGATATTTCAATGCTTCTCCATAAAGACTTTTAAGCCTGTCGAGAGAAGCATAAGTATTGGAATAGGGTTGAAAATAAGCAAGAAAACTTTTCGCCCGCTTGTATCTCCTTGAATGGAATTCAATGCCTTCTTCAATTTGAAGGGTGACACTTTTCTCTGGCTGACAATAGGATGGATTAAACGAGTCATTGTCACAATAAGTACATCCTCCCCTACCCTTTGAACCATCCCTGTTCGGACAGGTAAAGCCTGCATCTACAGCTACTTTTTGTAAGCGTTCACCAAATGACAGCTTAAAATATTCTGAGTATGAATTATATCGCCGGGCATGCCCCCAGGGAAAAGTTGGATTATTCATCGGGTAAAGGTAAAAGTAAAAAAGGTATCCTTTAGAGATAGCCTTTTTTACTTTTTAATTTTTATCGGTATAACCATACCCATAGCCATAACGACCTTCATCACTGACATCGTTAAAAATTAAATTCATGTGCTTTAATTTTTTACCCACGTAAAGCGAATCAATAAATTTAAGATAGCTTTTAGGTGTAAAGTTACGACGTATCACATATAGCGAGGCGTCTGAAAACTCTTCAAGTATTTGGGCATCTGTCACTATCCCAATAGGAGGAGCATCAATAATGATATAGTCAAATTTCTCTTTTAACGCTGTAAATAACTCTTTCAATCTGCCATTGACCATCAGTTCAACAGGATTGGGTGGAATAGCGCCACTTGTAATAATGCTAAGATTTGGTTGGTCTGCTATCGGAATGATAATTTTATCCAATTCGACTTGTCCGATCAGGTAATTACTGAGACCTGTTGTATTTGTGATATTTAATGCAGTCTTTAATTTTGGTTTACGTAAATCAAATTCCAGTATTACTGTTTTTTTATCCATCATTGCCAAACTGGCTCCAAGATTAAGCGAGAGAAAAGACTTACCTTCCCCACCAATACTTGAAGTAAGAAGAATACTTTGCAAATTTTTCCCAGGTGTAACATATGCGAGATTTGTACGAAGTATACGAATCTGTTCAGCAAATATGGAACGACCCATCTTTGTAACCACAAGGGGCTCAGCAGAATTCACATGTGAAGTTTCGCCAAGAATTGTTGTAGTGGTGGCATCGCTGATATCCTTATGATGTCTTATTTTATCGTTGAGCAGATCAATGATACTGATTATACTGAATGGCACGGCCAATCCAACCAAAGCAAAAATCAAGTAAATAAGTTTCTTTATGGGCGATATCGGAAAACTACCTCCACGAGGTAAATCGACAACACGATTATCTGAAACAGCGGAAGAATAGGATAGGGCTGTCTCTTCCCGTTTCTGTAACAGAAAAATATATAGACTGTTTTTGATGGACTGTTGTCTGCTGACATCAACCAACTCGCGTTCTTTACCCGGAATGGTTTTTAAAACTCCTTCCATTCTTTGATTACGGTTTTCTAATTGTTGTCGTGTAATGGCCAAACTTCGTTGCATCGATTCAATATTTTCATTAATTCCTTTGCGAAGTGATGCAATTTGCTCATCCATAGACAGTAACATTGGATTGTCGGGTTTTACCATCTTGACCATGTTCATCCGTTTTCCTTCCATTTCAACCAACTGATTGATGAGTGACAATAGGACAGGATCACTTATTCCCAAAGTAGCCGGAACGGTACCAGTAGAACTTCCTTTAGATTTGACATATTGACCAATTTCGTTAAGCACTTGTTGTTGTATCTTTACCTGATTCAATTCAACATCATTTTGTTGTACGCTGGTGAGAAAAAGATTGGATTGTGCACTGATATCGGTAACATTTGATCCAACTTTAAAATTCTCCACGGTTTTTTCAGCATCTCCAAGTTCTTTAGAAATCAGTTTTAAACGATCCTCAATAAATATCAATGTACTTGCTGCAACTTTATTTTTGTCTTCTACCCCTGCAAGGTTATAGTACTCAACCAATTTATTAAGAATATCGCATCCCCGCTGTGGTACTGGGTCAATTAGACTCATCATCAAAACTGTCGACATTTTACTGCTTGGAGCTACTTCGAGTTGCTTTATTATTGATTCAACCAAAGCAGGTGTAGGAAATACGACAATTTTTAATTCTTTCACACTACCTGATTTATGAGTAGCCCGCAAGATGATCAATCCATAAGGTGTCTCAACTGGCTTGTCCATCAGAAAATATTTATTGTTCATTCTGACAACACCATTTTTTAGGATGGTCAATTTAAGTGGTTCCTGATAAATAAGCGCATTTGGACGTATCACTTGTAACGCTATAGGGCTATCTGAATAAAGTTCGGTATCTCTGAATATATCTTCGACATAATAGCGTACATTCAGATTCAGACTTGTTACTACTTTTTCCATCAATATGTATGACTTCAGAATTTCAATCTCGTTTTCGACAACCTTATTAGAAGAAAATAAATTGAGTTGCTGCATCAAATCATCTTGTTGTCCTAATCCCTTTTTCTCGTCTTTGATTAAAATACTCCCAGTAATTTTATACTGTGGAGTTTGAACTTTAAGATAAAAAAAGGCTAAGACAAGGGCGATAATAAATGAAAACAAAAACCATTTCCAATGTCGTAAATATTTAACAACCATCTCCTTAAGATTAGTTTCGTTCTTCTCTATTTTTAGAGTGTAGGGGTCATGGAGCTCGTTCTTCATTATGAAATAAATATTAATGGGTTAAAATAAAATAAATTGTTCAATATTAAATATCCACTAATTGTAAATAGTTTATTTAATTTTGACATAGGTAAAAAGAACTACAATCAGAGAAAGAGCACTGATAATTGTTGGAGCTAATTGAACTGTTCTCGAAGAAGATGTTGCTTTTCCTTTTCCTGGTTCGACGTAAACAACGTCGTTTGGTTGTAAATAAAAATAAGGCGAATTAAAAACATTTCGCTTTGTAAGGTCCACACGGGTAAACTCACGCTTTCCATTCTTTTCACGTATAACAAGTACATTGTCGCGCTTTGCATATATCGTAAGATCACCGGCAAGGCTCAATGCTTCTGGCAGCGTTACACGTTCATTTGGAATATTATAAACGGATGGGTGATTAACTTCACCCAAGACAGAAACACTAAAATTCAACATCCTTATATTGACTGTTGGGTTGATCAAGTATTTTTCCAGTTTTTGAACAATCTGGTCACTGGCTTCTCTAGTGCTTAGTCCAGCAACTGTTATTTTCCCTATCATTGGTAATGAAATAGCACCATCATCATCAACCATATAACCAATTGCTGGAATCAGTGTATTTGACTGCGAATTCTGATTAGGAATCTGTTGCATAAGATAATAAGGATTAAACATAGTATTTGCTTCAGGACTGATACTACTCACCCCTACATTTATGATATCACCCGGTTTTAAGCGAAGGGTGTATTTAGGAAGAACATTGCTTGATACAGAATCACTTCTTTCATTCACTGGCTGGAAATAACTGATCTTTTCCTGGCTGATACACGATGTTAAGAAAATGGAAAATACTAACACGACTGCTAGTAAAAAAGGTTTAAGGGTTGGTTGTGTCATAATAATACATATTTATTTTAAATAAAATATACTCAATAAGTGGATTTAACAAAATAACGAATAGAAAGTTTTTATGATCCAGATAAAAATCATTAAGCTAAATTTTCCGGTCTGAGAGTTCCAGTTTATAAATAATACATTTAAATTATTATAGACCAGAAACAATCATATGTAGGTATGTG
>Ga0224523_1000985_pt1 | contig 12976 bp, 5 predicted proteins | sample CFST50metaG_FD_182732 | JGI IMG/M metagenome (GOLD analysis project Ga0224523, IMG submission 182732) | Peat soil microbial communities from Stordalen Mire, Sweden - C.F.S.T50 | ecosystem: Environmental > Terrestrial > Soil > Wetlands > Peat | place: Sweden: Norrbotten County, Stordalen Mire...
CTTATATTATGATTATAGCATATTTTGCAGTTGTCGCAAAATATGGCAAACAAATCGAAAATCCGGAGAGGTGGCTGAGAGGCTGAAAGCAGCACACTGCTAATGTGCTAACCTTGCAAAAGGTTCATGGGTTCGAATCCCATCCTCTCCGCAGAGACAATTTAGTATCGTGCAGACCTGAGTGGCTAGTTGTTGCTAGCCAAAAAATGAAAAAATCTGATCATGTCAGGTTTTTCATTTTAGTCAAAGGGGATGGAAAATAAGGAAAATTTTGGTTTGAATTCAGTCTCTATTAATAATAGGCATTATTTGTTGTGTGTGTTATTTGTTATCTGTTGTTAAAATCAGCCAATAGTGCTAATAATAAATTATGGTTGTTTCGCGAAAATTATTTTACAAGTTCATATAAAATATAAGCGATTCGGTAATTAAATTCCGAAGAGCATTAATTTTTTTAAAAGTATGAATATCGCGACAAAATTTAGGAGTAAATTATTTTCAACCAAGCTTATTTTTTTGTTGACCGCCATCATAGTTATGGGCGGTTTTTTTATTTTTGGAGGAACCGCATTGGCCGATACAGTTGTTACTGGAAGAGTAACATCGGCAGACGGTCAAAACATTGAGGTTTTTGATGCCACAAGTGGCATTACGTATACGGTTGACAGTTCGGCCGCAATCATCATAAAGAATGGCGTGAATGCTGAATATTACAATATTAGCGATTGGGATAACGTAACAATTCAAGGCATAGTTTACAATACCCATATTTTAGCTTGGGTTATTAATGATCGAGGATCAACGCCGTTTTCAATTCCGGTAATTTTTGCAAGTACAATTTCTCAGAACACGACCTGGCACGACGGACAGATAATCATTATTAATAATAGTGATGGGTTAACTGTTCAGGCCGGTGTAAAATTGACAATAGAAGCGGGAGCCATAGTTAAGCTGGCTAACTTTAATGATATAAAAGTTTACGGTGATTTAGAGGTTAAAGGGTCTCCGGATAAACCAGTTTTTATTACTTCGTTCGGAGACGATACTCTTGGTGGTGATTGCAATGGCGACGGTGCGATGACCGCACCGGGGCCGGGTTGGTGGGGAAAACTCAAAACCGTTGGATCAACCGCCCAAATTAATATTGATTACGCTCAAATAAAATACGGGGGCGGCGTTTACTTTGCACCTTGTTTTGCAGGTTCGCCTTCAGATCCTGCTTCAATCGGAAATACGATTACTATTACTCACAGTAATCTACTAGACAATGAACAGCTTTTTGAATTGGGTTCTACTGATCTTTTGAAAATAAATTATTCCAATTTTTGGAATCCTGATTTTTGCTATCAGGAATATGATTTAGATGGCAATCTAACTGACAAGTGGGATTGCGGTTCGACTATAGAAAATAGAGGAGATACTGTTTTTAATTTATCTAATAATTACTGGGGCAGTCCTCTCGGTCCAACTCAAATTCTTACCGATGAAGATTGGAATAATCCCGTGTTAGGGACTTATATTATTGGTCAGGCAAATTATACGCCGTTTCTAACTTCGCCTTGGACAGATGTTCCGCCGGCGCCAAAGCACAATCCGGTAATTATCGTGCCGGGAATAATTGCTAGTTATTTAAATAATTCTTCAACAGGTGAAGAAATTTGGCCGAATATAGAAAAAATGAAGGGCCCGTTTGATACGTATATGGATGTTTTACAAATTAAAAAAGATCAGAGTGATATTAATAGTAGTATAAATCCAACAGATGTTTTTAGAAGTATAGCAGATAATGATTTTCTTGCTGGCTTAATTCAGGAACTGAAAAACGCTGGCTATCAAGAAAACACGGACTTATTTGTTTTTCCTTATGATTGGCGTTTAAATCTTGATTATACTGCTGGTGATAGTCCATATTCTTGGCAAAAAACTTTGAAACAAGAAATAGAGTATGTTGAGGCTACAACCAGCTCCGCAAAAGTTGATATTATAGCCCATAGTATGGGCGGGTTGTTGGTTAAAGATTATATTAGTAAGTATCCAAATAATAGTATTGATAAGTTCGTTGATATTGCCACGCCGCAATTAGGTTCCCCGTTGGCATTTAAGATTTTAAATTATGGTGATAATTTAGGATTTGTTAAAAATAAATATTTTATTAATTGGGGGCTTAGTGGTGGCGAGGTTAAGAAGATTTCTCAAAACATGCCAGCAATTTATCAGCTCCTTCCAAGCCGCGGTTATTTTGAATCGAACTTGTCGAACGCCGATAAAGGATATATTCAAAACACTAGTGTAAGTATAAACGGGATATCCAACATACAAGATGTTATGAAGGGCATTGGCATTTCAAAAAGGTTTTTAACTTACGATGAATCCTTACAGTATTTAGTTAAGGAGAAGCGAAATGATTTTCTATTAGGTCTTTCTGGAGATGCCAATTCAGTTAATGTGAACGACGAGCTACATAGTCGCATTGATGATTTGCCCAGCAAAGATAATTATTACAATATTGTCGGCTGTGGGCAAGGCACATATGCCGGGATAGAAACTGTTTGGAATACAAAACTTAAGGATTTGACGCCGGTTCAGGGCGATGGCACAGTTCCTTTATCTAGTGCTGACCCTTTTGCTTTTGGCACTAACAAGTATTACGTTGCTACTTCAAGCCATGCATAGTTACCGAGTTTTAATGGAGTTCGTCAGCTAGTTGTTTCCATTTTGCAAAACAAGGAAAATGATTTTAATTTTTCCGATTATAAGTACTTAAGTAAAAATATTTCCGTTTGTCCAGGCATTTCTGGCGCCCAAGTTGGTGCTCATAGCCCGGTTGAACTTAATATTTACGACGAATATGGTAATCATACGGGTCCGACAGATGATGGCGATATTGAAGAAAATATTCCGGGGGTAATTTATGATATTTTAGGTGAAGATAAATATGCCTGGTTGCCGGCTGGCCATAACTATCGGATAGTTAACACCGCCACGTCTAGCGGTGAATTGGGAATAACGATCCAAAAGATTGATAACAGTCAGGAAACGCAATTCGTATATTATAACGGCATCAAGTTATCGTCCGCATTAACTTCGGTCAGTTATGACATTTCTGATAATCAAGCCAGCTATCAAGCAACGGTTGATCCGGATGGCAGTGGACAGAAGGATCAGATTATCGCTCCCAGTTCAATTCTCACCGGAGATCAAATTAATGACGCGACAGCACCCTCGTCAACTATTATTATTTCCGGCCAAACGGGCAATAACGGATATTATGCTTTTAATGTCAATGTTCAAATATCGGCCACAGACAATGTCGGCGGCTCCGGGGTTCTTAAAACTGAATATAGCCTGGATAACGGTCAAACTTGGTTGGATTATCAAGGAGTGTTTTCAATTGGCCAAACTGGCACAACGACGATTGAGTATTACTCGATAGATAAAGCTGGAAATCAGGAAGAGCAACAGAAAAAAATAATCAAAATTGATAAAACCGCGCCCGTCATATCAATCTTACTTCCTCAGGAAAATCAGGAAATAGGCCATAATCAAACATTGACTCCGACATATTTTGCCAGCGATAATTTTTCCGGCGTTGCTACAAATACCGCCAAAATTTATCTTGATAACCAAATTATAACTTCGAGCACCATTGATTTATTCCGGAAAATTTTAGGCGCGCATAAGATTAAAATATCCATTCAGGATTTAGCCGGAAATTTAGCATCAACCACCGTCAATTTTTCCATCATCACGGATATCAATGGCACCATCTCCGATGTCAACCGCGCCTATGCGGAAAAAATGATCAGTAAAGATCAGGCGAGAAAAGATTTAGTCAACGCGTTGACCGACATCCAAACATTCCAGACGAAATACGGTTCTAAAATCGCCAAAGAACAGGATTTGAAAGCAAAAGCGATGACTATTTGTTTAAAGCACAAAAGCCAGGGTTGGTGCACTGCCAGAATCGGCACGATCTTTGACCGATTTGAATATCAGTTAAGCAAAGTTAATCAGTTGCTGATTAACTTAAAATATCAAGTCATCCTGGTTACTTTGGATCTGGATTTAAAATTGAAAGTTATCAATACTACAGGATATGATATAATAAAGGCAGACGTAAAATATTTAATAAATAATTTATAATCTTATGAATTTTGATTTTATCAAAAACAGAACGCTGGATAAAAAAAGCGCATTAATATTCAACATCTTCGTTTCAGCGTTTCTTTGGCTGCTGTTAATATTGATCGAAATTTGTATTTATTTGTTTGGCCAATTTGTTGGTTTCGCATATGATATAACCAAATATGTTATATGTTTTTATGTTTTGGATTTAATTTTCATTACCTTGGTTTACAAATTTTTAGTATTAAAATTTTTGGAAAAAAAATATCTCACCATTTTTCTTTATGTAATTATTCCCGCGATTGTAATAATAGGGTTAACAAGCTATTTCTGGTATTTCATTATTCATCTTAACATAGTCGGGAATATTAATATTTTATAGATTGATTAGTAAAGAAGGTGGCCAGCGAAATTGATTGAATTCCTTACAGAACTGAATTAAAACAACGACTTTTTTCGGTCGTTGTTTATATTTTTACCCCGCTAGCAGCGTTAGAGCTTTATCTTTATAAGAAATTCTTGATTTCAAATTCCCGAGCAACTCTCTTTTTTCTGAAACTGATCCCTCTTTTAAAATGTATTTCGCATAATTTCTAATATCCATATCCTCTCTGGTTTTCACCTTGTCTGTACTGCCCAGTACGGATCTCTGAAAGATATTGAATCTGGCGATCTCATCTTCTAGCCGTTTTCGCATGCCGAGTTCGTTAATGTCTACCTTGTCTAATATTTTTAGCAGTTCATCAATCAATTCTTCTTCGCGGATATATTTATTTTTGCAGTTTCTGTCTCTCGCTCGGGAACAGGAATAGTAGACGTATCTATTGCTCGTCCCGTCTTTTAGTAATTTAAATTTTTCTTGCGCCGACATTCCCGACCCACAGTATCCGCAAGTGAATAATTTCGTAAAGGAGAATTCGTGGCTTTCTCGATTGATCTGATCTCGCTTCAATTGTGCCCTTGCTTTTTCGTATAATTCTTTGGTTATAATCGGCTCATGTTTGCCCTGATACCAATTGCCGCTGTTCTTCGGATATTCAAACATCCCATAATAGAATGGGCTATCTAGAACTCGATAAATTCCGCTTTGGGTTAACGATTTGTTTCCCCTCGTTTTGAAGTTAATTTCAAATTTTAGCCAGTTGAATATTTTTCGTCCCGACCAATTATCGTTGGCTAATTTCTCAAACATCGTCCGGACTATTGGAGCTCGATCCGGATCAACCATGAGTTGACCTTTTTTATCAAAGTTTTTTTGATTGAGATATCCAAGCGGTGCCATATTCGGCCACATACCCATCTCAACTCTTGTCCGCAATCCGCGTTTAACATTTATGCCGCGGTTATCGTTTTCCAGTTTGGCCTGCGATCCAAGAATCATCAGCAAAAATTTTTCATTTGGGTTGTTGCTAAAACTTTGACCGAAAGTTCGTATTTCTTTTAACGCTCCCGAATCCATCAAATCCACGATCCTGCCTAGGTCCCCGGCATTCCGGGAAATACGATCCGGCGCCCAGGTTAGAATGCCGTTAAATTTTCCAAGTTTTAGCTCGTCAATAATCTCATTAAAAATTGGTCGTTGGCCGGTTTCCTTGGCTGAATGAGATTCTTGCTTCATTGTCACGACCTCTAAATTTTCCCGTTCCGCCAATTGAAGCATCTCTTTAATTTGGCTATCAATTGATAGAACCTGTCTTTCCTCGGACTCGCTTGATTTCCTTGCGTAAAGGCAGTATTTGACCTTTACAGGGGCTGTTATTTTGGCAATAGTCCCCACTGGCGCTGTTAATGTATTCATATACCTAATTAATGACGCAGGCATTGGAAGTAGTCCAGAGCGTCAAAAGTAGATAAAATGTAGATAACTTTTACTAAAATTGGCTTAAAAATGTCTTTACTTTTGGTCAAAAGTATTGTAAATTACTAAAGTAAGATTTAAATATATTATTATGCCAGCAATAACAAATACAGGCTCAAATACGCTATCCAGCAAGCTTAAAAGCATAATTCCTAATTGCGACAGGATTGATGCTCTTGTCGGATATTTTTATTTTTCCGGATTTAAGGATTTGCATCATGAATTGAAAGACAAGCAAATCAGGATTCTTGTTGGCATGGATATCGATAAAAAAATCATTGAAAAAGTTTCAACCTTAAAAGAGCTTGATTTAGATTCTTATAGTATTGATACGAAAATATCTTCTCGCTCGGGCGCCAAACAAGATTATCTTGAAAATTTTTCCAAGATCTTTAATGATACTGATTATTTTGATAATGACGAATCTCAAAAAGCTTTTGAGATTTTTTTGGATAAAATAAAAGATGGAAGTTTGCAAATAAAGAAAACTCCGTCAGCTGATCACTCTAAAATTTATATTTTACACAATAAATTGGAATTTTCTGAAAATGGAAATAATCCAGGTGTTGTTATTGAAGGCTCTAGTAATTTAACGTTTTCTGGATTAAAAGGGCAGGCTGAGCATAATCGTATTCTCATAGAAAAGCATTATTATGATGATGATTCTCAGCGATTTGAAACGCTCTGGGGCAATCCTGAAAATATAGTAATTACTGATTTGGAATCAGCCGACAATTTTATTAGTGAGGTAAAGAATAGAATTTGGCTGTATTCCTTGCCGTCTCCTATTTTGATGTATTACCGGGTTCTCAGTGAATATTTTGCTGTAAGCGAAGTGGCCGACATGAAGACGCCAATGCATATTACTGGTGGCAAATTTTTTGATCTCAAATATCAAAAAGATGCAATTAATCTTGGCATAGATAGAATTAAAAATTTTGGCGGAGTAATTATTGCCGATGTCGTTGGTCTTGGCAAAAGTATTATCGCTTCTGCAATCGCTCATAATCTTGGAATGCAAACGATTATTATCGCTCCACCGCACCTTGAAGGCCAGTGGAAGGATTATATGGCGGAGTTTGATTTTAAAGGGCAAGTATATACGACCGGCAGAATTGAAGAAGCACTTGAAAGGCACAAGGATAATGGAGGTAAACTTCTGATTATTCTTGATGAAGCCCATAAGCACCGCAATGAAGATACAGATAATTATAAAGTATTGCATAGATTGTGCGCTGGTAATTTTGTTATGGCTTTGTCGGCCACCCCTTTTAATAATGATCCAAAAGATATTTATGCCTTAATAAAATTATTTAGCACGCCGGGACAATCCACTGTTCGAACTGTGGAAAATTTAAGCATGTCTTTTCACATGCTTTTTAAGAGATACAAAAAGGTTAGAAAAGATTTGAGAAAAAATAGCAACGCCGAGGAACAAGACAAGCTCGAAGTTAAAGAAGAATTGCGCTCTATCGCCGATGAGTTGAGAAAAATGATTGAGCCACTTGTTATTCGCCGCTCTAGGTTAGATTTAGATGAGATTGAAGATTATCGTGAAGACTTGAAGAAGCAAGGAATTTCTTTTGCTAAAGTGAAAGATCCGGAATTACTTGAGTATGATCTTGGCGACATGCTTGATTTATACTTAGATACTCTGGAAAAAATATCCCCAGACGATAAAAGTACTAGTTTTATCGGTGCGCGTTATAAACCGGCAAGCTATATCCGGGAGGGTTCAGAGTTTATAAAAAAAATAGCTGAAGGAGAAGAAGATGATGATATTTCTTTTGAAGAAAAAATTAAAAACATAAAACAAGCTCAGGTCAATGTGGCAAAGTTTATGAGAAGATTGCTGGTAAGGCGCTTTGAAAGCTCAATTGGCGCCTTTAAGATATCTCTTGATCACATGATCACTTCTTCGGAAACAATGCTGGATTGGTATACAAATAGACAGCAAGTTCCAATTTTTAAGAAAGGAGCACTTCCCGAAGTTGATGAGTTAGAAGATATGGAGGACAAGGAAAGGGAAGAGTTATTTTCTAAATTGGAAGGCAAGGGCCTCATTCTTATACCGGCGAAAGAAATTGATTTGAATTTTGAGCGTGATTTAAAAGCAGACATTGAATTGTTAAAAAAAATACAAGCAGAGTGGTCGCAAAATGCCAATGATTATAAATATGAATTTCTTAAACAAAGATTGTCAGAATCAATTGCTAAAGATAGAAGTAGAAAAATAATTATATTTACTGAATTTTCCGATACGGCTAATTATGTTTACGAAAAATTAAGCAAAGATGGTTTTAAACGCGTGTTTAAATATAGCTCAGCTGATTCATCGGATGAGAATAAAAAAATAATTAGGAATAATTTTGATGCCGGCTTAGATTTAGCAAAACAAGCCGATGATTTTGATATTATTATCGCCACTGATGCAATTTCTGAAGGTTTTAATCTTCATCGCGCCGGAACGATTATCAATTATGATATTCCTTATAACCCAACCAGGGTTATTCAGCGCGTCGGCCGTATAAACCGTGTTAATAAAAAGGTTTTTGATGAGCTCTACATTTATAATTTTTTCCCAACAGCTACCGGCGAATTGGAAACGCAGACAAAAGCAATTGCAACTTTAAAAATGGATCTCATCCACACTCTTTTGGGTGAAGATACAAAAACTCTTACTTCCGAGGAGGATTTAAAAAATTACTTTGCCAAACAATACAAAGAAGAGAACGCTGAAAATGAAAGCCTTTCATGGGATGCGCCATATAGAAATACTTGGCTAAAAATTAAGGACGATCAGGCAATAATGCAAAAAATTTCGGAAATTCCTCATCGTTCAAGAATTGCCAGAAAAGGAAAGGTGTCCGGGGTTGTGGCATTTGCCAAGAAAAGCGGAAACTATATCTTTGCTTTTGGTGAAACTCCGGAAACTGTAAGTATTGTGTCTCCGCAAGTGGCGTTGCCGTTATTCGACGATACTACTGATTTGGAAAAGGCTTTACCAACGAGCGTCAACTTTGACCCGATTTATAAAATGGCCAAGGCTCATATTTTTAAAGAAAATACCAAGCCGCCAGTCGAAACCGGGAGAAGGCAAGATGCTTTAAACAAAATTAAAATTTTAGGTGATAATTATCCTCAAGCGCATGATTTGTGTCTTGATGTCATTAAAATAATCAAAGATCTTGATGGTTTGCCGAATGGGTTGCTTAAAGATATTGCCGAAATAAAAATTGATAAAAATAATTTTGATTTCGCACTTCAAGCATTGAAAGAGTTGGTGCCAATTAAATACATTGAAAGTATTTTTAATACAGCCGAGCGTGCCAACGATACTGGCAAGCTTATTGTTTTATCCGAAGAATTATTTGTATGATTAAATTTAACGAAAAATATAATTCAGACGATTTTTTGCAATTTTTGCAAGATTTTTTGCCGGCCGATTTTGCGGGAAAAGAGGAGGATATTGTTATTAATAAAGACAGGTATAAAAAAATCACTCAGGCTAAAATATTTGGTTATTGCGAATCACTTGATTTGTATGTCTTGGAGATGGATCATAATAGCGAAAATGATCCAAGGGTGACGATTGCCACTGACGCTTTTAAAATTTTGGCCGATCACTGGATTCATAAGGCCTTAGTTATCTTTAAAAATAACGAATCAGAAAATTACCGACTGTCTTACCTTGCAATTTCTTTGGATTTGAATGATAAAAATAAGGCGGTAAAAAAATATTCTAATGCGCGACGCTATTCTTTTTATTTGGGTGTTAATGCGAAAGTTAAAACCCCAGAAAGGCAACTCGCTGGGCGTGTAAAAGATTCCAGCGATTTATTGGAAAGGTTTTCAATTGAAGTTGTTAATAAAGAGTTTTATAAGGAAATTCAAAAATTCTTTGTTTTGCTCGTTGAAGAGGAGTATTTAAAATTACCCAGTGCGATAAAAGGCTCAACTGAAGTGAAAGATTTTGCCGTTCGTTTGATTGGCAGAATTATGTTTTGTTGGTTTTTGAAACAGAAAAAGGGGGATAAGGGCTCGCTTATACCGGCTGAAATTTTATCAAGCGTATCCGCAGAAAAAAATAAAGAGTATTACCACTCCTTGCTTGAACCATTATTTTTTGAATTGCTAAACACACAAAGAGATGACAGGGGTGTTAGTTTTAGAAATGAATTATATGACTTAGTGCCATATTTGAATGGTGGCTTATTTAATCCGCAGAGTGGGGATTTTTATGATTTTGATTCAGCTGCCTATTCATCGCGCTATGTAAATACTTTAAAAATAAAAGACGAGTGGTTTGTTGAATTTTTAAAGCTACTTGAAACCTATAATTTTACTATCGACGAAAATACTACAATTGATCAGGAATTATCAGTTGATCCAGAAATGCTTGGCGTTATTTTTGAAAATCTACTCGGTGAAATAGATGCTGATACTGGCGAAAGCAGCCGTAAAAAGACTGGAAGTTTTTATACGCCAAGAGCTATTGTTGAATACATGGTTGATAAATCGCTAGTTCAGTATTTGATTAATAAAACCAAAATTGAGGATAAGAAAATTGAAGCACTTGTTAGCTACGATCTTGATGATGACAAAATGTTTCAATATTCAGACGCGGAAAGAAAATTGGTGGTTCAGGCCATTAATAATCTTCGCGTAATTGATCCGGCTTGCGGTTCAGGAGCTTTTCCGATTGGCATGCTACAGAAAGTTTTACATGTTTTGCGTTGCGTTGATGAGGATTGCGAAATTTGGTTTGAGGAAAAACTGAAAAACGTTCCAGAAATGTTAAGAGAAAAGATTAAAGAGAATGATCAAACCAAATCCCTCGATTATGTTAGAAAGAAATTAATTATTCAGGATTCTATTTTTGGCGTGGATATACAGCATGTCGCCGTTGAAGTTTCTCGTTTGCGTTGTTTTTTAACTTTGGTTGTGGAGGCCAAGATTGACGATAGTAAGACATCCCGAAATATTGATCCGTTGCCAAATCTTGATTTTAAATTTGTTTGCGCCAATACTTTGGTTTTGCCACCAGAGGGAAATGTTGGCATGTTTGGCGATTCTAATGATGTTTTTCAAATAGAATTCGAGCAAGAAGTGGAAAGATATTTTAATTCTAATGGACAAAAAAAGACAGATGCGATGAACAAGATTCATCGCCTAATTGATCAAAAGATAAAAGAAAAAATTAGCAGTATTACTAATTTTTCCTCTAGTTTGCAAGGTGCTAAGTTTAAAGAGGTGATGGTTAAGAAAAACAGCAAGCAAATAGATGTTCAAGCGAATGAAATGTCTTTATGGGATAGCTATAAAAATATATTTGAAAATAAACCGGTTGGTTTTTTTGGCGTGAAATATTTTTTTCCGAACGTTAAAGAGGGATTTGATATTGCCATTGGCAATCCGCCCTATGTTTCAACTAAGGGGGTTGATGCGATTTTTAAGAAGTCTTTAGAGGATAATTTTGGTTTTGCCGATGATTTATATTCTCATTTTTATTTCAAAGGCATAGAATTGTGTAAAGTTGGTGGTGTACTCTCTTTTATTACCAGTAAGACTTTTTGGACAATTCAAACAAAAAAAAATGTTAGAGAGCTTTTGCTGAAGAATAATTTTATTGATATTTACGATACGGCAAATCCTTTTGAAAGTGCCATGGTTGACACTTGTGTTGTTGTTGTTCAAAAAATGTCAGAACAGACCAGCAAGATAAATTTTCTTATTGGTAATGAAGCCGTATTGCCAAATGGCAAAAAAGAAATAGATTATTTAAATCCTATTAAGCAAACGATAGATAAATCGGTTTATGAAAATGCTGTAAATAAGGTTATTTTTAATCCCTCTACTGAAAATTTAGCAATTTACAGTAAATATAATTCCACGGTAAGTGAGTTGATGAAAAAATGGTGGGCGTTTATTAGCACAAGTAAAAATATTACCAAATACGGCGATCAGTTGAAAAAATACAGAGACGGTTTAAAGCCGGGCGATGTTACATTGCTGGGCTTAATCACTGATGGTGGGCAAGGATTGGCAACGGCCAACAATGGTAAATATGTTGGCGTGCTTTCTACGACAAAAGAAGCCACAAGAATTAGAGAAACCAGAGTAAATAAATTTTTTGAATTTGTTGAAAAACATAAGATTTCTGAATATGGAACGGGCAAGGAAGCGGTTCAAAATAGCTTGAATAATCTTTCCGAACAGCAACTTCGTGAACTTTTTGATTCTTTAAAGGAAAAATACGGCCGTGATATTTTTGGTCAAGGTTTTTTGTATCGCATTGTTGATCAGACCGAGGTAAAAGAAGTTAGTTTAATGACGGATGAGGAAAAACAAAATGGGTTATCTGGCAATCAAACTTTTGTGCCGTATGACAAGGGCGATAAAGATGGAAACCGTTGGTATTTGCGTACGCCGTATTACATTGATTGGAATGTTAGCAATGTTGATTTTTTGAAACAAGATCCAAAAGCAAGATATCAAGGGAGTCAATTTTTCTTTCGTGCTGGCTTTTGTTGGATCAATGTATTGAATCCTAACGCAAGGTTAATAAAAACTAGATTAAAAGAAAGAAGTGTTAATGATGTCGGTTCCATGTCTCTTTACTCTTTCTCTGATAAAATTTCCGATAAATTCTGTGTTTGTTTATTAAATTCGAATTTACTTTTTGATTTTTATCGAACCTTCATTAACTTTACAGTTAATGTTCAAATTAACGATCTCCGTCAACTTCCAATAATAATTCCAACTAAAGAACAGTTGGTCGATTTTGAGGAACTCTTTGACCGCGCCTATAAAATAAAAGTCAATCAATTTGATGGCGAAACTATTAATGCCATCGCCGATCAAAAGCTTCAAGAAATTCAAAAAGAGCTGGACGAAAAAGTGTATAAGCTTTATGGCGTAAATACTGCCATAAAATAAAAAAGCTAAAAATAATGGAAGAAAATATTGTCAACAATAAAATAGGCAATGAAG
>Ga0224523_1000987_pt1 | contig 12964 bp, 10 predicted proteins | sample CFST50metaG_FD_182732 | JGI IMG/M metagenome (GOLD analysis project Ga0224523, IMG submission 182732) | Peat soil microbial communities from Stordalen Mire, Sweden - C.F.S.T50 | ecosystem: Environmental > Terrestrial > Soil > Wetlands > Peat | place: Sweden: Norrbotten County, Stordalen Mire...
AATGATGACAGGTCGATCTTTTCCAGTTTTGATTTCAGCTTCTTCCTTGTATTCATTTAGTCGGAATGTTTAATCAAAGATATTTATTTATTTTCAATATAAAAAATTGGTATAAGCACTTATCTCGGGATTTATTTATAATTTTAACCTTCATTTCTAAAAATATACTATGACTGTCTATTTAAAAAATGCCACATTTATTGATTGGCAAACTCTTGAATTTAAAAGTTCAACCATTAAAGTAAATCCGGGATCAACCGGAAATATTGAATTCATTGATGATTTTTCAGCCAAGTCTGATGATGATGTTATTGATTGTAAAGGGAAATATGTTACAAAATCATTTGGTTGCGGGCATCATCATGTGTATTCAGCACTGTCAAGAGGGATGGGTGCTCCTCAAAAACAACCACGAAATTTTTATGAGATATTAAAATATGTGTGGTGGACACTTGATAAATGCCTCGATAAAGAATCGATTGAAGCCAGTGCTCTTGCTACTGCAATAGCTTCGGCAAAGAATGGCGTTACATTTGTAATTGACCATCATGCATCACCTTTTGCTGTTGATAGTTCTCTTGAGATTATTGCCAAAGCTTTTGAAAAGGTTGGCGTTTCGCATTTGCTTTGTTATGAGATTTCGGATAGAGATGGATATGATATTGCTGAAAAAGGATTATCAGAAACGGAAAAATATTTAAAGAATAATCAAGGACTTGTCGGGCTTCATGCGTCTTTCACGATTTCCGATAATACGTTGGAAAGTGCTGTTAAACTTTCTGAAAAATACAAATCGGGAATACATATTCATGTTGCCGAAGATAAATACGACGAGGAATATTGTTTGAAAAATTATAACCAGCGGGTTATTGAAAGGCTTAATGATGCCGGCGTTCTTAATTTTTCAAAAACGATCTTAGGTCATTGCCTTCACCTTGATGAAAAAGAAAAAGGATTGATCAAAAATTCAAATGCATGGGTTGTTCAGAACAGTGAAAGTAATTTGAATAATAATGTCGGTTATTTTAATTCACGCGGTTTAAATAACAACATCATGCTTGGCACCGACGGAATGCATAGCGATATGCTGCGAAGTGCCAAAGCGGCTTTTTATGTCGGGCAGGGTTTTGATGCAATTGATTATCCCGGTTTCTACAAACGATTCCGTAATGTTCATCACTATTTAAGTTCAAATAATTTTTCTGGTGATGGCGAAAATAACCTGGTAGTGCTTGATTACGACACACCAACAGAATTCAACAGCAGCAATTTTCTCGGACATTTTCTTTTCGGTATCGAGTCAAAACATGTGCAACATGTGATCTCGCAAGGAAAAGTGATTGTCAAAGACAGAAATGTTACCATGGTGAATGAAGCAGAGATCCTTGAATTTACAAAGGAACAAGGAAAAAAGTTGTGGGGAAAAATGAAAGAGATTACTTATGAATAAATAAATAATATGGATTTTCTCATTCAACATGGCACCATTGTTACGTCTGAAAAGACAATGATTTCCGATATTTTTATTTCCAATGGAAAAATATCTGCCGTTGTTAATAATCTTTCGTATTCTGAAGATACCGAGATCATTGATGCTTCAGGCAAATATGTTTTTCCCGGTGGTATCGATGCGCATGTGCATCTTGACCTTCCAACCCCGGCAGGACCTTCTTCAGATAATTTTGAAACAGGAAGCATTGCCGCAATTTATGGCGGAACCACTTCATTGATCGATTTTGTTACTCCTTCAAAAAAAGGATCAATGATCTCAGCTTTAAAATTACGATTTGAAGATGCTGAAAATTCAAAAACAGATTTTGCATTTCACATGAGCGTAACTTCATGGAATAAAGATACTGCAAAGGAAATGGAGATTTGCGTTAAGCAATATGGGATCACTTCTTTTAAAACGTATATGGCTTACAAAGGTGTGATTGGTATTGATGAGAATGAATTATTTGAAGTGATGAAAACTGCTGCCGGTCTGAAAGCATTGGTAACTGTGCATTGTGAGATGGGTGATGATATTGTTCGCAAACAAAAAGAATTTATTGCGGCAGGTAAAACTACACCAAAGTATCATGCATTATCTCGCCCTGCTGAATGTGAAGCGCAGTCGGTAAAAAACGTGATTGCTCTTGCAAAACAAGCTAATTGCCCGGTTTACATTGTTCATACATCATGTGAAGAATCTCTGAGATATATTGAAGATGCTCAAAAGTCAGGACAAATCGTATATTCAGAAACTTGCCCTCAATATCTTTTGCTTGATGAATCGGTTTATGATCTTCCGTTACCTGCTTCACTTGCTTATGTGATCAGTCCTCCGCTTCGAAAAAAAACAGACCAGCAATATCTTTGGAATGGCTTGAAAAGTGGGAGCATTCAGGTTGTTGCGACAGACCATTGTCCATTTAATTTGAAAGGTCAAAAAGATAAAGGCATTGATGATTTTACGAAAATACCTAATGGCGCCGGCGGAATAGAACACAGATTATCTCTGTTTTTTACTTATGGTGTTTTACAAAATAAAATTTCGTTGAATCAATTTGTTGCTTTAACTTCTACAAATCCCGCAAAGATATTTGGACTATACCCTAAAAAGGGCGAAATTGCTGTGGGTTCAGATGCTGATATTGTAATTTGGGATCCTGAAAAAGAAAATATCATTTCTGCAAAAACTCATCACCAGCATTGTGATACCAATATTTACGAAGGTTTTCGTTGTAAAGGAAAAGCCGATGATGTTTTTATAAAAGGGCAAAAAGTAATTTCAAATGGTGTGGTTGAACTTTCTGATATTAAAGGAAAATATATGCGAGAGTAATATTTCCGACTTTTTATAAATAAAAAAAGCAGTGGAACCCACTGCTTTTTTGTTTGATCAAAAAACCTTAATTAACAATCATTCGATGCCTTTTAATATTAACTAATTTTTCAAGCATATCTGTCGCGATCTTAAATTTATTATTCAGGATCATTGAAGCAATTATGTATGGTTTATATCCTGCTTCCTTATATGTTTCGATGCGGTATCTTTCAAAAACGGAAGCAGCAACTTCTCCTTCTTTGCATGAAACTCCTGAAATATCAGCAGGAAGACAATGCATATACAACGCTTTCCCTTCTTTCGTAAGTTTGATTTTTTCTTCGGTACATTCCCAGTTTTTAAATTTTGCATTATTGGCAAGGCATTCCTGTTCCAGAACTTTTAATCCGTCTTTATCATTCTTTTGTAAAAGTTGCGTTCTTCTTTCCATTACTTTGAATGGAGCCCAGCTCTTAGGATATACGATGTCAGTATTTTTAAAAGCATCATCCATATTATTTCCAACACGGAAACTTCCTCCCGATTCTTTTGCATTTTTTCCTGCAAGTTCAACAACTTCAGGAATAAGGTCGTAACCTTCTGGATAAGCCAGTTCTACTTCCATTCCGAAACGTGTCATCAATCCGATTATTCCCTGGGGAACAGATAATGGTTTTCCATAACTTGGCGAATATGCCCATGTCATCGCTATTTTCTTGCCTTTTAAATTTTCAAGCGAACCGAAATAATTTTTCAGATGCAGCAAGTCAGCCATGGATTGTGTCGGGTGATCAATGTCGCATTGAAGATTTACAATACCGGGTCTTATGGGAAGCACGCCTTGTTTAAAGCCGTCATCAAGAGCTTTGCCGACTTCAAGCATGTAAGTATGTCCTGCGCCAAGGAACATATCATCACGAATGCCAATGACATCGGATAAAAACGAGATCATGTTCGCTGTTTCTCTTACTGTTTCACCGTGTGCCACTTGCGATTTTTCTTCATCCAGATCCTGTACTTCCAGTCCAAGAAGGTTACATGCCGATGCAAATGAAAAGCGTGTACGTGTTGAATTGTCGCGGAAATTAGAGATTGCCAAACCTGAGTCAAAACATTTTGCGGAAATATTATTATCACGCAAATATTTTAAACATTCAGCCACCAGTAGCGTTTGGATAAGATCATCCTGTGTTTTATCCCATGTTAAAAGAAAATCTTTATGATAAAGATCTTCTTTCAGTTTTTTTAATTCTTCAATATTTTGATTAAACGATTTCATATTATTTTAAAATTTATAATTTTCAAATTGTTATTAAAAAATCATATCATATATGCATAAGCAGCGTAAAATGCAGAAGCTTTTACCAAATCATCAACAGGAACTTTTTCGTTTGGCGCATGAGCCAGAACTTCATTTCCCGGACCAAAACCGATCAATGGAATTCCATAATATCCGTTGATAGTAACGCCATTGGTTGAAAATGTCCATTTATCAACAAGAGGTTTTTTATTGAACAAGCCTTCAAATGCCTTAACACCGGCAACTACAACTGGATTGTTTTCTTCAATTTTCCATGTGGGATAATATTTTTCCATTCCATATTTTAAACCGGTATAAGCTTTTTCTTCATAATAAAGAACTTCAACTTTTGCATCCATGTCTTTTACAATTTCTTTGATTTCGGCAACTGCCGATTCTTTTGTTTCGCCCCAGGTTAAACGTCTGTCGAGGTGGAACTCGGCATAATCAGCAACAGCGCAAAGTGAAGGACTTCCTGATTTTATTTCAGAAATAGTTACTGTTCCTTTTCCAAGAAATTCATCTGATTTCAAACGTTCATTTAATTTTTCAATTTCAAGCGCTGCACGTGCAGCCATGTATATTGCGTTCTTCCCGCGTTCAGGCGCACTGCCATGGCATGAAACGCCTTTAAACTTTACAACGATCTCCATGCGCCCTCTGTGTCCCCTGTAAATATTGAGGTTCGTGGGTTCTGTACTGATAACAAAATCGGGTTTCAGTTTTCCTTCCTCAACAATATATTTCCAGCAAAGGCCATCGCAGTCTTCTTCCATCACACTTCCTACTACAAGAAAAGTAAGGTCTTTATCAAAGCCGAGTTCTTTTAAAATTTTTCCGCTGGTAACAGCAGCAGCAGGTCCGCCTTCCTGGTCAACGGTTCCGCGACCATAAACAAATCCATCTTTTATTTCTCCGCTGAATGGATCAAAATTCCAGTTGTCGATATTGCCTACATCAACTGTGTCCATATGCCCGTCAATTGCAAGGATACGCTTGCCGTTGCCAATTCTTCCGATGACATTGCCAAGTCCGTCAATTTTTACCTCATCAAAACCGGCTTCTTCCATTTGGCGTTTTAATTCAAGCTGAACATCTTTTTCGTTCATACTGGTTGATTTTATTTTCACCAGCTTTGAAAGATTGTTAGCCGTGTAGTCCCTATATTTAAGGGATAATTCATTGATCTTAGAAAATATTTCACTCATAAAATTTAGTTTTTATCTTATTTGTTTTTCAAATTTTCAATACTGTTTAATATTTGCTCAGCCGTTGCTGGCAAGGAAAATTCAGGTTCTTCCTGGTGATCTTTTACTGCGGATATTGCATCCTTAATTGCAAACCAAACCGAGAACGCCAGCATGAATGGCGGTTCTCCTACTGCTTTGCTTTTTCGGATCGTTCCTTCATTCGGAACATTTTTTAAAAGTTCAACCCTGAAATCAACAGGAATATCATTGACTGTAGGAATTTTATAAGTGTCGGGTGAATGCGTGAGTAGGTTTCCATTCTTATCCCATTTTAATTCTTCGGTTGTAACCCATCCCATTCCCTGGACAAATCCGCCTTCAACCTGTCCTTTATCAATACCTTCATTTATAGAATCACCGACATCATGAATAATATCAGTCCTTAATAATTTATGCTGACCAGTAAGAACATCAATCTCAACTTCGGAAACAGACATGCCATAAGCAAAATAATAAAACGGATTTCCCTGTCCTTTTTCCCTGTCGAAATAAATTCCGGGTGTTTTGTAGAAACCGGTAGAACTAAGACTTACTTGCTTTACATAAGAAATATTTATTATTTCATTAAAAGAAATTTTTCTTTCAGGGTTTTCCTTGTCGAAAATAAAATTGTTTTCAAAAACAACATTTTCTTTTAATGTTTTAGATAAATATTTTTTTTCAAATTCAGAAACCACAACTTCTACAAGCCTTGATTTTATTGTATCGATCGCATTCTTCACCGCCATTCCGTTGATGTCGCTTCCCGATGATGCAGCAGTTGCAGAAGTATTGGGTACTTTAGAAGTATTGGTTGAATTTACTTTTATTTTGTCAGGAGTAATGCCAAGTTCGGCAGATGCTATTTGTAACATTTTTGTATGCAAACCTTGTCCCATTTCAGTGCCGCCATGATTTACAAGCACAGTGCCGTCAGTATAAATATTTACCAAAGCTCCTGCCTGATTAAGAAAAGATGTCGTAAATGAAATGCCAAACTTAATAGGTGTTAGCGCAATTCCTTTTTTATAAAACTCATTTTCTTTATTGAATTTTTCAATTTCTTTTTTTCGTTTGAAATATTCGGATGTTTCAATTAGCTTGTCATACATGGTGTACAGGCGGATGTTTTCAACCTTTTGCCCGTATGGCGTATGAAAATCATTTTCGTGTTTGTAAAAATTTTTATAACGAATCTCAGTGGGTTCTTTATGCAAATATCGGGCAATCCTGTCAATTGCAGTTTCAATAACTGCCATTCCCTGCGGACCGCCAAAACCCCTGTATGCCGTATTCGACGGGAGATTTGTTTTCCATGCTTTGCCAATGATCTTAACATGAGGAAGGTAATATGAATTATCAGCATGAAGCGTTGCACGCTCCAGTATTGCCATTGACAGATCGGTTGCTGCACCTGCATCTGCGTTCAGTTCAACTTTGTAAGCTAATATTTGTCCTTCGTTATTAAATCCAATTTCATATTTTGAAAAATAGCGATGTCGTTTGCCTGTCATGATCTGGTCATCATCTCTGAAAAGGTGAATTTTTACTGGGCGATTTGTATGCCTTGCCAACAGAGCTGCCCATGCTGCAACATGATTTCCCTGTGTTTCTTTTCCACCAAAACCACCACCCATTCTTTTTACTTCAACTTCAATTTCATTCTTAGCAACACCTAAAACTTCTGCAACAATAGCCTGTGTTTCCATAGGATTCTGGCTTGAAGCATGTATGATCATTTCTTTGCCTTCGCCAGGAATTGCAAGCGCTGTCTGTGTTTCAAGATACCAATGTTCCTGACCGCCTGTTTTTAATTCACCTTTTAAAACATGAGGAGCGGTCTTTAAAACCTCGTCGGCATTACCTCTCTCAATTTTTCTGGGAGGAGCTATCAGATTATTTTTTTCTATTGCAGTTTCAATATCAAGAATGGCATCAAGAGGTTCGTAATCTATCTGGATTAATTTTTCAGCTTCATGTAAGGCTTCTTTAGTTTCGGCAGCAATAAGAATTATAGCTTGCCCGATAAATGTAACTTCTTTTTCTGCCAAACATGGTTCATCGTGAATAACAGGTCCCATCTGGTTCTCGCCGGGAATATCTTTTGCAGTAAGAATAGCGTGAACACCTTTTACTTTCAATGCTTTTTTTATATTCAGCTTTTTGATTTTTGCATGAGCATATTTGCTGAATACAACTTTTCCAAACAATAATTGATCATGAACAGGAATATCATTAACGTAAACAGATTCGCCTGTAACATGCTTCAATGCGCTATCGTGGTGTATATTGGCTGACATACGTATAATTTCTTAATTCAATTTTGTTTCAAGATAAAATTTCATTAAAAGATTTTTTGCTGCTGTCTTTCTGTAAGCTGCTTCAGACCTTGCATCGGAAAGAGGCGTGAATTCTTCTTCAAGTAAAACCATTGCTGATTCTACGTTTTCGCGATTCCATTTTTTACCTGACAAAAAAATTTCTGTTTTATTTGCTCTTTTTGTGAATGCCGACATACCGCCAAAAGCCAGGATAATTGAGGAAACTACATCATTTTCAATATTCAGATTGAATGTGCCACTGACAGTTGATATGTCAAGATTTTTTCTTTTTGAAACTTTATATGATTTTATTATTTGCTTTTTTTCAGAACGAGGAATAATTATTTCAGTGATGAGTTCATTTTCTTTAATATCGGTTTGCCTGTATCCTTTAATGAATTCTTCAATTGGTAAAGTGCGCTCTGTTGTTTCTGATTTTAATTTTATCATTGCTTTATATGCGAACAAAACCGGCAAGCTATCGCCGATAGGTGATGCTGAACCAACATTTCCGCCAATTGTAGCGATGTTTCGTATTTGCAATGAACCGAAAACATTTAAAATATTTTCAAGTGCCGGAAGATTTTTTTCTGAATATTTTCTTACTTGTTCCATTGAAAGTCCGGCTCCGAAATAAAAATTATTTTCATCTTCATGAAACGATTTTAATTCATTCACATCCGACAAATCAATTATTTCAGCAAACAATTCATTTTTCTTTATTTGTCTTAAAGCCACGTCAGTTGAGCCATTAATGATGATTGTATTCGGACTTTCTTTTTTCAAACGCAAAGCTTCAACCAAAGAAAATGGTTTGTGATATGTTTGTTTTTTTGATTTAAACGTTAATGTTTTTTGATCCTTTTTGATTTTTGAGATCAACGTAATTATTTCGTTTTCATTTTTAGTAAAATGGTCAACTCCATTGTTAACACAGGCTTTTTGTGCTGCTTCAATTATTGGTTGATAACCGGTGCAACGACATAAATTTCCTGTAAGTGCATCTTTAATTATATCAATGGGTGGATTCTGAAAATTTTTATAAAGAGCAAATAGCGACATTACGATCCCCGGAGTACAGTATCCGCATTGACTTCCGTTAGTTTCAACCATCAACTGCTGAACAGGGTGAAGAACTTTTTCTCCATTGTTAATTTGTGCGAGATTTTCAACAGCTATCAGCTGCTTTCCATGGATCATTGGAAGAAATAAAAGGCATGAATCAATTGCTTTATAGTGAAGACTTCCGTTTTCTTCACTTGCAATAACAACAGTGCATGCGCCACAATCACCTTCGGCACAGCCTTCTTTAACTCCTTTGTGATTTGGCAATGAACGCAGATAATTTAAAACCGTTGTTGAAGGATTGATCTGTTCCTTGCGAAAATCAATTTCTTTAATTTCTCCGTCGAGAATAAATTTTAATAAAGCCATGATCCTGTTATGCTTTTAATAAAGAATTTCTGACATCAATAAGTTTTGCCACTATGCTTACCGCAATTTCATTGGGCGTTTCAGCAGCAAAAGGAATTCCGATGGGCATATTTATTTTTTCAATTTCTGTTTGAGAAATTATTTTTTCATCAAGAAGATTTTTCTTAACGATACCTACTTTTCTTACACTGCCTATCATTCCAATGTATGCATGAAGTTTTACTACAACTTTTTTCAGCACCACTTCATCGTATTCGTGTTTTGGTGTAACAATAACAATAAATGTGTTTTCATCAAATACTGTTTCCTCAATAGCTTCTAAATAATCATTGTTGATGCATTTATATCCTTCGAATTCATTGCTGTTAAAAATGCCTTCACGGGAATCAAAAAGTGTGATATCGAATTCAAGTTCCCGAGCAAATTTTGCAACAGCTTTACCTACATGACCTGCGCCAAAAATAAATAGTTTTTTAAAAATATTCAATGGTTCAATATATACTTGCATTGAGCCACCGCATTTCATTTTTAGATCTTCTTCAAGTTTATAACTTTTTATTATAGGTGTACCATCTTTTATAACATCAATGGCATGATCGATCACATCTTTTTCAATGCTGCCGCCACCAATGGTTTCGAAGATTGTTGAATCTTCAAACACTAACATTTTCGCTCCTGTTTTCCTGGGGGTTGAGCCGGAAGTTGATGTTACAATACATAAAGCAGCTTTTTTCCCTTGACGTCGGAGCTCTTCTATTTTTTCAAAAATAGTTTGTTGCATTTTTATTTTTTAAAAGGATTGCAAAGATAATTCAAATATAGCAAAATTCGACCTGTTTTTTTATCAATTAATAAAATTGTTATTTTGCATAAAACTACTTTATATGATATTATTAAAACAGATTGAAGATTTTTTGGCAAATAAAGAAATTGCAGTGGTTGGTGCAACTGATAATAAAAAGAAATTCGGGTGTATCGTATTTTCAAAATTAAAAAATCATGGATATACAGTTTATCCTGTCAATCCGCGCTTGACGGAAATTGATGGAATAAAATGCTATCAGAATATTAAAAGTTTGCCCGATAGTGTTAAAGCAGCCGTTTTTATTACAAAACCCAAAATAACTGAAAAAATTACAACTCAAATTTGTGAAAGAAATATAATTAACCATTTATGGTTTCAGCAAGGAGCTGAAAATGATTCCGCAATTCAAACAGCATTAAGTAATAATAGAAATGTAATATTTGGAGAATGTATTCTGATGCAGTTAAAATCCGCAGGATTTCCTCATAACTTTCATAAATTTCTTAGAAAACTTTGCGGGAAATATCCAAAATAATTCATTGGTTTAATAATTAGTGTTCCATCATATGTGCTTAATGTGCATGTGTTTTAACATTATTTAACATTCATATTTGGCATATAAAAATCATTCCTTATGTTAAAATATATCAAATTAAGCTAAAATATTTAATCTTTCATTAGAAATTAAATAATTACTGTTAATAACCCAAAGTCATTTACAAAATTTTTCACAAAAATTTTATTTTACTTTGACGTTTTTGCTTGCTTATTTTAAATGAAAAATATAAAATAATTTATTGAATTTCAAACACATAAAATATGTCACTAAAACAAAAGACACTTGATCTAAAGAAAAGGATGCATGAAGCCATTCAAGGTGGCGGTGCCCAGGCAATTGAAAAACAGGTTGCTATGGGTAAGATGACAGCCAGAGAGCGTATTGTTGCGCTTCTTGATCCAAATTCTTTTCATGAGTACGACTTATTTGTTGAGCATTCTGCCAAGGATTTCGATATGGATAAGAAAATTCTTCCGGGAGATGGTGTTATTACCGGAACCGGAACTATCAACGGATATCCTGTTTGTGTTTTTGCACAGGACTTCACTGTTGCAGGAGGTTCATTAGGATTTATGCACGCCAGGAAGATCACGAAGATAATGGATCATGCCATGAAATTGAAGATCCCCTTAATCGGGATCAATGATTCTGGTGGCGCACGTATTCAGGAAGGTGTCAATTCCTTAGCCGGTTATGGTGATATTTTCTACAGAAACACATTAGCTTCCGGCGTTATTCCGCAAATATCCGTAATACTTGGTCCTTGTGCTGGTGGTGCAGTGTATTCTCCTGCTCTCACCGATTTCGTTTTTGTTGTAGATAAAATTTCAAAAATGTTTATCACCGGACCGGAAGTTATTAAAACAGTATTAGGTGAAGAAATTTCAATGGAAGCATTAGGCGGAGCACGTGTTCAGTCGGAAGTTACAGGTAATGCCCATTTCTTTGCAGAAAGCGAAGATGAATGTTTTGATCAAATTAAAAAACTTGTTTCTTATATTCCATGGAATAATACAAAAAAAGCAGAACCTTTTCCGAAAAAAACCCCAAACACAAAATTATATAAAATTGAAGATATATTTCCAACCGATCCAACTCAACCGTACGATGTACGAAATATAATAAGAGCTGTTGTTGATGATTCCGATTTCTTTGAAATACAAGAGCTCTTTGCACGAAATATTGTAATTGGTTTTGCACGGCTTAACGGCCAGACCATAGGTTTTGTTGCTAATCAGCCGCTAGTTTTAGCTGGTGTTCTTGATGTTGATTCATCCGACAAAGCAGCGCGTTTTATACGTTATTGCGATGCCTTTAATATTCCATTGATAACACTTGTTGACCTCCCCGGATATTTACCAGGTGTAGATCAGGAGCATGCAGGGGTTATAAGACATGGAGCCAAAATACTTTATTCCTATTCCGAAGCAACTGTTCCAAAAATAACAGTAATTCTTCGCAAGGCTTATGGTGGCGGATATATAGCAATGTGTTCACGCCATTTGAAAGCAGATTTTGTTTTTGCATGGCCAACAGCTGAGATTGCTGTTATGGGACCTGAAGGTGCAGCAAATATTATTTTCCGTAGTGAAATTGCAGCTGCTGAAAACCCTGACGAAATGCGTAAACAAAAAGTTAAAGAATACAAAAAGAAATTTGCCAATCCTTATGTTGCCGCAGCTTATGGATATATTGATGCCGTAATTGATCCGATTGAAACAAGAAGATTTTTAATTCATGCAATCGAGGTTTCTTCAAATAAGGATGAGGTCAGACCTTCTAAAAAACACGGAATACCACCGTTCTAATTAATAATAAAATGGAAAACGAGAAAGAACAAAAAGAAGAAAAACAAGATTTTCAGAAATTTTCTCTTGATGGTGATACATATAAGACTTTGTTGACCAAAAAGTGGTTAACCCGGAAGCCTTATGTGGAAAATGACCCTGGAAAAATTATGTCTTTTATACCCGGAACAATTTTAAAAGTATTTATTAAAGAAGGGCAAAAAGTAAAAATTGGAGAACAGCTTCTCATTCTTGAAGCAATGAAAATGCATAATATAATTCTTGCTCCAATGACAGGAACAATTATCAAATTACATGTTTCCTCCGGTGAGAAGGTTGCTAATAAACAATTACTAATTGAAATTGCAAGCGAAGGGATACAGGAAAAGAAAAAAATAAAGATTAAGAAAAAGAAAAAATAATTTTTAATTTTATTTCTTACAGAGCGGGAAGTGCAGAGCATTTCCCGCTCTTATTTTTTTATTTCCTATGAAAACAATTTTATTAAAAAAATATTTTTAATCTGTATAATTTATATATTTACAAAAATTTCCTTTCAATTTTTATGCTGGTAAAAACATTTGGCGGATGTGTTCATGGCGTAAATGCAACGACAATAACAATCGAGGTTAATATCGACAAAGGTGTTGCGTTTTTTCTTGTCGGGTTACCCGATAATGCTGTTAAAGAAAGCCATCAGCGTATTGAAGCCGCGTTAAA
>Ga0224523_1000988_pt1 | contig 12951 bp, 11 predicted proteins | sample CFST50metaG_FD_182732 | JGI IMG/M metagenome (GOLD analysis project Ga0224523, IMG submission 182732) | Peat soil microbial communities from Stordalen Mire, Sweden - C.F.S.T50 | ecosystem: Environmental > Terrestrial > Soil > Wetlands > Peat | place: Sweden: Norrbotten County, Stordalen Mire...
GCATTTACTCCGGTGATATCACTCAAGCCGGCATGAATTACCCCACTCCTTCACCAGTGAAGGACGGTGTTGTTGATTTGGATGATGTGTATTACATATTAGGTTCTAACCTTTCCGGTGACTATGGATATTTGTTACAAGATTTAAACGGAGATGGTATGATTGATCTTAATGATATTTATCTTGCTTTCGATAATTATCTGCTGGGTGTGTATCGTATCACTCCCTGATGCCGACAGCCCTCTGCACTGCAAGGCTACCATACTTTTTCTTCATTTTGTCCATTGCTGAATAAAGGTTTAGCATTTCAGGGGTATCTTCAAACATGTTTATTTGATGCATTCCTCCAACAAGACCGTTTAGCTTTACTCCTATCAATCGTATCAACATTCTTCGGTTGTAAAGCTTTTCAAAAAGTTCCTGTGTGTTCTTTATTAGAATATGATCAAATGAAGTGTAAGAAATATGGCGCTGCATAGTATGGGTATCAAAGTTGGAATATCTTATTTTTACAGTAATGCAAGAAGCCAGCTTTTCTTTTTTTCGCAATTGAAAAGAAACGTCCTCAACCATTGATATAAGCAGGTTTTTCATGTGAATAATGTCCATGGTGTCGGTTTTGAAGGTTGTTTCAGTACTGATAGACTGTCTTTCAGAGTATGGCATCACTGGTGTAAAATCAATGCCGTTAGCTCTGCGCCATATCACTATGCCGTTTTTACCCATCAAATTTGCAATTATTTCAACAGGTATCTGTGTAAGAGCTCTGATGGATGAAATCCCCATAGAACTTAGTAATTGGTATGTTTTGGCTCCTATCATTGGTATTTTGCTTATAGATAATGGAAAAAGAAAAGGTTGAGTGTTTTCGTTGGCTATATATAATTCACCATTGGGTTTAGCTTCCCCTGTTGCGATTTTTGAAACTGTTTTGTTTACTGATAATCCCATAGATATTGGCAAACCTGTTTCTCTGACAATTTTTTTTCTTAACTCCTGCGACCATTTTAATGTTCCGTGAAAGCGATCCATCCCTGTAACATCAATATAATGCTCATCAATAGAAGCCTTTTCAAACATCGGCGCATCTTCGGCAATAATTTCAGTAACCATCTTTGAGTATTTTGAATACTGATCCATATCCCCCCTGATGGTAATTGCATCACCACAAAGGTTGCGAGCCATTTTCATTGGCATGCCTGAATGTACTCCAAATTGACGTGCCTCGTAACTGCAACTTGCAACAACGCTCCTGTCACTTAAACCACCAATGATCACTGGTTTGCCAATTAGTCTAGAATTGTGCAGCCGTTCAACAGATACAAAAAATGTATCCAGGTCCATATGAATAATACTCTTTTCCATTTATTACAGGTCATTTACTTCCCGACCATTAGTATGGGATAGGTCGTGTCATTTAATATCATTTGCTTCGCGTCATTTTTTAATGACTACTAATGACTTTTATTATCTTTTTCTTGACAAATCAAAAAATACATATTATCTTTGACGCGTTTTTAATCAAATAATTGATTACAATTTAATCATAATAATAATTCATGTCAAGTTTTTCATTAATTTTTAACACTTAAAGCATAGAGTACACTAAGAAACACTATACCATATATAACAACCAACATTGAGCCTTGAACTTTAAACTTTAAACAATTTCTAACATTTTACATTATGTATTTCTCATCAAATATCAAATTCCTTCGCAAACGCAAAGGCCGCACACAGGACGAAGTGGCTTATGCCATAGAATTGAAACGCTCAACCCTAAGCGGTTACGAAAACGAAGTGTCGCAACCCAATATTGAGGCACTATTAGCGTTCTCCAGGTATTATAGCATTGCTATTGATACTTTGCTTAAAATTGACCTCACACAGCTTTCCACATTCCATCTTTCGCAGTTGGAGAATGGCGCTGATGTGTATGTAACAGGAAGTAAAATAAGGGTACTTGCAACAACCGTTGATAGTTTCAATAATGAGAACATTGAATTGATACCTGAAAAAGCGAAAGCAGGCTACAGGAGTGGTTTTGCCGATCCTGAATATATCAAAACGTTGCAAACATTCCAGTTACCTTTTCTTTCGAGGGAAAAGAAATACCGTACCTTTCAGATAAGCGGCGATTCGATGCTACCAATACCTAATGGTTCGTGGATAACCGGTGAATATGTGCAAAACTGGAAGTTACTGCGCGACCGTCATGCATATGTTGTATTAACCCTTGATGATGGCATTGTTTTTAAAGTTATTGAAAACCGTATTCAAGCCAAAGGCTCACTCATCATGCATTCATTCAACCCAATTTTCCAACCTTATGAAATTCCAATAACTGAGATAAAAGAAATCTGGAAGTTTATCAATTACATAAGTTCCGAATTACCTCAACCCAACAGCTATAAAGACAACCTGATACGAAGCATTGAAACCCTCAGAAATGATGTGCAGGAAATAAAAAAACAAGTTGGAACGGCAGGGATGTTGTTTGAATAAAAAAGAATAATTTGAAAGCATAAGAAACAAATGCACAGAATATTTATGGAAAGGTAACCCATTTTGAAGAGGAACAATAATATACAAATTTTCCTGTGAAAAGAAATTACTTTTCGATCGTTGAGTCTGATAACTTTCAGCCGGTAATTAGCAATTTATAAGCCGCTGGCTAATAATTTACCCGGACTTTTCACATGCAAAATACAACAAAGGCTGTAAAATTCACTTGCTTAAAAAAGATTTTATCAATTCTAATGTTTTTGCAGGCTCCTCAATAAAAGAATTATGACCGCTTTTTTCAAACATTACAAACTGAGCCTGTGGACAATATTCTTTATATTTCACTGTCATTGATGGCACGGCTACCCGGTCGTATCTGCCAGCAATAATCAGTACAGGCATTGTCAGGTCTTTCAATTGTTTCCTGTAGTCAAAGCTGCCAATATCATTTCCAACAACAAAATCGCCATCCTTACCCACCAGTTGGTAATATAATTTGGTGTTCATCATGTTGGGATAGGGAATTCTTTTATGATGCAGGAAATTGTCGGGATTGTAGGCATATAAGAAACCATAAGGCACCCGCCCGTATATTGCCTGATGCAGCGAATCGCTGGAATGGTAACCATGTTTTCGGATGATCATTAAGGTGTCCCATACTTCCGGGTAATTGGTCTTAATTTCTTTGTTTGAATTATCATCATTTTCCTGCCACATTACATTACTGTGAAAAGGCGATAGCAACATCAAATGGCTGACATTGGCGGGATATTGAAGAGCATATCCCTGGGCAACCACCGTTCCGTAAGAATGTGAAAGTATATTTATTTTTGCAAAGCCCATGGCCTTGCGCAATTCCTCAAGGTCCGATATGTCTCTTTTCAGGCTATATTCTTTAACATCGGCGGCTGTATCGGATTTTCCACGGCCAAAGCCATCAAAATAAATCAGCGTATAATTGGCAGACAAGGTATCGAAGGCACGCATATATAAATGTGCATTGCCCGGGCCTCCGGGAAGCATAAATATTGGCTCGCCTTTACCAAAACTAACAGTCCAGAGCTTTGCACCATTGATCACATAATATTTTCCGTCAGTACGGCTGTCGGGATACGTTTGCGCATACAGACTTACAGTTGAAAGCACAATTGCCAAAGAAATAAGAATTTTTTTCATTCCTGATAATTTGATGCAAAATTATTAACTTTTATATAAACCAAGGAAGAAAGAGAAAAGAACCTGAAAATTCATTAACTGCAGTTTTTCCAGCATTTTCATATTCCAATGATTTCTAAGTTCCCGTACGATCGTCTTTTGTTTCGTACGATCGTCTTTTGATAGCGTACGATCGTCTTTTGAAAGCGTACGATCCACTTTTGATAGCGTATGATCGTCTTTTGATAGCGTACGATCTACTTTTGATAGCATACGATCGTCTTTTGTTCCATACGATCGTCTTTTGAGAGCGTACGATCGTCTTTTGAGAGCATACGATCGTCTTCTGAGAGCGTACGATCATCTTTTGACAGCGTACGATCATCTTTTATTGTTAATAAAGTCTCTGCTATTCAATTTTGGATTACTTTATGCAAACAAGTCGTATTCCAGCAAGTTACATTAATAAAATAATGGGTTTTTTAGACATTCATTAGAAAAAGCCCCTCAACAAATAGCAAAAAGCTATTTATAACTCTAAAGCAGCATAGCTGAGTCATCCTTGTAATATAAAACGAAAAATAGAATTTAAAATAGTGATATGCGATCTCATATTTTTATAGCATTCCTCATTAACTTAAAGTATGCAAAAGAGTTTATTTTTTTCAAAGGTTTTTCTGTTTCAAATATTTGTAAAATTAGCTTCAAATTGAAAATTCCTCCTGTATTCGAGAAATGCGGAAACAGCATAGTTTGTATCCACAATATTCTATTTACTTCCAGATCACATGAAAATTAGCCAGTTTATGATGGAGTGTCTTGCCCTGGAGAGAGAGCAATCATGAACCATTAACCCAAGTTTAAAAACTGGCCATAGCTTTAAAACTTAATGATTCTATCAACTTTATTCCTTCTGAGATAGCTCCTGATAATTTGCTGCACATCGCGATTGTCTAAGTATTTATTAACACATGCATTTAGGTCGTCAATCTTATTGATGGAGCCGGAAACATCAATGTAACCATAGCCCATATATTTTCCATTCTCTATCTTAACCACTGAGCGCTCATCCCCACGGCGGCCACTGTCGATGATAAAGAAATTCCTGTCCTGGAATTCAAACTGAAACAATGCTTGTCGCACGCGCAGGTTGTAAGTTTCGACATCCTCAGCACCAACACATGCGCCTTTGCATATATTAATAGAATAATGAAAACACGCACCCGTTGCGTCATATAAGCCGCAAAGTTTCTGACAAAGATCATGATGTTCTACCAACGCCATCAATGTACTTTTTGCACTTTCCTGCGAATGAAAAGCGGTAACAGGGACTTCTTCCCCATCAACTTTATCAACTTTCAAACACTGGTAACCGTTTTTATTAAAATATGAAAAAATACCCCAGGGATAACATGTTCTGCGCTGACTACGATTGAACAGAGGCGTATTCTTTTTTATCTCGTGCGATTCGTGAAGCAAGGCAATAAGTTCGCTGCCGGTAACAAGGTAATCAATATTGGCAATAGCATCACGCATATTCACCGACTTCTTTGACTTGAAATTGCTGAAGTGCGACAATACCCGTCCATAGATATTGGTACTTTTTCCTACGTAGATCAACTCATCGCGCTCATCGTAAAAATAGTAAACACCAGTATCTTCAGGTAAATCCTCTATCTTTTTTCTATCGAGTTTTGGGTGCAAATTGCCTAATGAATTAATCCTAAGGCTTGCAAACAGGTCAATTTCGTTACCATTGATACTAAGAAGGTATTCCAGCAACTTAGCAGTTGCCAAAGCATCGCCCATGGCACGATGACGGTTTACGATTTCAATTCCCAATTCATTGCAAAGCTCACCAAGGCTATATGAATCAAGCGCCGGAACAAGCTTTCGGGCAAGTTTAACCGTGCAAATAGTTTTGCGTTTAAATTCAAAACCAAGACTACTGAACTCATTTTTCAGAAAGTGATAATCAAAGGAAGCATTGTGGGCAACAATAATTTTATCGCTGGTCAACTCTACTACCTTCTTTGCAACCTCATAAAAGCGAGGGGCATCAGCAACCATGTCATTTGTAATGCCGGTAATATTGGTTATAAAATAAGGTATATTGATTTCCGGATTGATTAGGGTGGAATATTCATCAATGATCTTTTCACCATCATGTATAATTATGGCAACCTCGGTTATCTTATCAGTCTTGCGTCCTCCGGTGGTTTCCAGGTCAATAATGGCGTACATAATTTTTCATTAATCACTATGGCGAAATTAGAAAGTATTAGTGAAAATTAATCCTTAATTCTGAATAAAAATGTTAAAATGGTATCCAATTCTGCTGACTGCTTGCTGAAGTTTGAAGACTTAAATTGTTAAAGACTTGTTAGCATCTTTTCATAAAAAAAAATTTGCAAAATTTCGAATTTGGCACGCTTATTCTAACCCATATAATTTCAGGCATTTTAAAATACCTCATATTTTTTTTCATAGAAAATTATCACCAGAAGATTTTTAATAAAAAGAGATTTTAACATTCATCAAAGGCTCGGACAAAGAATATATCTTTGCCACAATAAAAAATACAAATAATGTTTAAGTACGATAATAGAATCAAAAACAATAATTCAAAAAACATAATAGAATACCTGAAGCAATCACGTGGAATCCTTATCAGCTCGCAGTCAGCCGACCGTCTGGCATATTTACTGAATATGCGACAGGTAACTATTGACTCTGTTGAAGTTTCAGGGCAAGAGATCAATACCGGTCGACAAGTTGAAACAACTATAAATATTAAAGAGATCAACCTGAAAAGTGTTTTATAAATGGTAATCGGTATCGGGAAAAAGAGTATTCAGTATTCAGTAAAAAGAGTATTCAGTATTCGGTAAAAAAAGTATTCAGTATTCGGCAAGAAGGGTATTTGGTAATCGGTATTCAGTAAAAGGGGTATTCAGTATTCGGTAAAAAGATTATTCGGTAATTGGTAAGAATGGAAAGGAGGTAGTGGAGGAGGAATGGGGGGGGGATTGGGGTAAAGATTTGACACCCCCGAAGTTTCTGTGTTGTCAAATCAAAAACTCATTATTGATGAACAATTACTATTTTCACGTATATTGATTTTGGAGTTTCAAAATCAGGATGCATGAAAAGATGAAAATCGAAAGAAGCGTTCTTTTAAGTATTCGTTTAAAATAAATGTTTTTAATTTCAGATAATTGGCTTATCCTCATCATTCCGTTTTGAAATTATAAAGCTGTTTTTTAATATATATATTAAGCAGATAATCAACGCATAAGTAAATTTACAATCCATTTCCGGGAGATACTTTTGCGAAAACGTAATTACGGAAGGAGCAAACGTAGTTACGGAAGGAGCAAACGTAGTTACGGAAGGAGCAAACGTAATTTAGGAAGAAGAGAACTTAGTTACGGAAGGAGCAAAAGTAATTACAGAAGGAACAAACTTAGTTACGGAAGGAGCAAACGTAATTTAGGAAGGAGAGAACTTAGTTACGGAAGGAGCAAACGTAATTAAGGAAGGAGAGAACTTAGTTACGGAAGGAGCAAATGTAATGAAGGAAAGAGCAAAAGTAGTTACAGACGGAGCAAACGAATGAAGGGAAGAGTAAACTGTAAAATATAGAATTTAACCAGTAACCAGTAACTTTAAACTTTTTTTTAAGTGGAAACTTATGGAATTCATATTGATGATTTTAATTTAAAATCTGAATTTTTCAATCATCAAAGCACTTTGCATGGCATTGATCATACTTACCGCGTGATGTGTCATGTATTAAAAATTGGCTCTATTATTAATTATCCCCGCGAAACCAAACTTGCTTTCTTTGCAGCTTACATTCATGATATGGCAAGAAAACATGATGGTAAATGCAGCGAACATGGCAAATGGTCGGCCGATGAGAAACTGATACAGTTTGTTCCTTTCTTTAAAGAAAGCGGGTTGAGCGATGATGACATTCCTGAATTATATGATACAGTGGCCTTTCATTCTATCCCTGAAGACCTGCCAAAAGATAATTCACATTATATAACTTCTGCCATACTTAAAGATGCTGATGCACTCGACAGAATAAGAATTCACCGCTTCGACCTCAAATTAAAATATTTGCGCTTTGAAGCAAGTAAAAATTTGATAAAATTTGGAAGAGAGGTTTACTTTGATACCAAAAATGCAGGATTCACCAAATTCAGGGAGTACTATGATTACTTATGCAAAACCTAAAAAAGTTCTAAGGTAATTGTGTAATTTTGCAACAATATAGTAAAAATGAATCCTTTTCCTAAAACAGCAATATTAAGCGGAGCCAATTGTTTAACTGATCTGCGACGATTTATCAGCGAAAGTAGTTATTCGAGCATAGTTGTTCTTGTTGATGAAAACACACAAGAATTCTGTTATCCACTGCTTAAATTACCTCGTTACCATCATTTGCTAAAAGTTAATAGCGGCGAAGAAAACAAAAACTTGGCGAACTGTTTGGAGGTATGGAAAAATTTGTCGGAACTAGAATGTGACAGGAAGACACTGCTAATAAACCTTGGTGGAGGAGTTTTATGCGACATGGGTGGTTTCATTGCCTCAACCTATTTGCGAGGGATTGATTTTTTAAATATTCCAACTACGCTGCTTGCAATGTGTGATGCTGGTATTGGAGGAAAAACAGGAGTAAATTTTAACGGGCTAAAAAATCAAATTGGGGTTTTCAACGACCCAATTTCTATATTCATCAATGTTGACTTTTTAGAAACATTGCCTGAAAAGCAATTTTTATCCGGTTATGCAGAAATCATCAAACATGCACTAATAGCAGATAAGGTGATGTTTAAATCGATCTCCAAACAGGATGATATCAAAAAAGGCATTATCAAACAAGTCCTTCATTCACATAAGATAAAATTAAAAATAGTTGCTTCTGACGCATTTGAAAAAGGTGTACGCAAGAGTTTAAATTTCGGGCATAGCATTGGCCATGCACTGGAAAGCCTTTTCCTTGTTAACGATCCCCAAAATGCCATTTTTCATGGTGAAGCAGTTGCTGCCGGCATGATAACTGAAGCTATTATTTCTTTTAACCGACAACTTTTAAGTGCCGGCGAATTAGAAATGATAATTAATGTCATTTCTAACTGGTTTCCAAAATTAAAAATTAGTCCGGTTGATATTTCTGATATTATAGATTACATTAGTAATGATAAAAAAAACGAGTACAACCGCAAGTTGTTTACGCTTCTGGACGGAATAGGTCATTACTCCATTAACAATGACGTTACCGACGATGAAATTAGTCAATCACTTGAGCATTATTTGAGTCTTTGATGAAAGATATTATCAGCATATCAAATCCTTCAGGAAAAATTATCGGAACCATTGAATTACCGGGTTCTAAAAGTGGAAGCAACCGGGCACTTATCATTAATGCCTTGACAGACAACAAATGCAAGCTTCAACATCTTTCTGAGTCTTCCGATACTTTGGTTTTACAGGAAGCGATTGCATCAAAAAAAACCCATATCAATATCGGCGATGCCGGCACGGCCATGCGTTTTCTTATTGCTTACTATGCTGCAACAGGTAAGAAAAAGATTCTCACAGGTTGCCCACGAATGCTTGAACGTCCGGTTGGTCCTTTGGTTGATGCACTAAATACATTGGGTTCGGATATAAGTTATTGCAATAAACATGGATTCCCGCCGGTTAACATAAGCCCAGGGCATACATTAAATATAAGCAAAGTTGCAATACCGGGTAATGTGAGCAGTCAGTTCATTTCAGCATTGCTAATGATAGCCCCTACCCTGCCAAATGGCCTCGTAATTGAAATTGAAGGTAAAATTTCGTCAATGCCTTACATAGGTATGACTCTTCAACTGATGCAGCATTTTGGCATAGCCTGCAATTGGAGTGGCAATACTATTGCTGTAGGCAGGCAGGATTATAATCCGAATGATTTAAATATTGAATCCGATTGGAGCAGCGCTTCCTATTGGTACGCAATGGCTGCATCGGTAAATGATCCTGCAATATTTTTGAAAGGCTTGCGAAGAAGATCATTTCAGGGTGATGCGATCATTCAGAAATGGACAGTTCCCTTTGGCATCATCTCAGAATTTAGCGACACAGGGGTCTTTATTACCAGGGGCGAGGCAGGTTTTGCAAGTTTTCCTGAACACATAAATTTTACTGACAATCCAGACATTGCACAAACCATCATTGTTTTGTGTGCCGCCAACAACGTCAAATGCAGATTCATGGGAATTGAGAGTTTAAGGATAAAAGAAACCGATCGGATACAAGCCCTGCAGAATGAACTTGCAAAATTTGGAGTTAGGTTGATTGAAATATCCACTGGTATTTTTAACCTTGAAGGCACCTTTAATAAAGATGTTTCGCCTATTGTCGAAACTTATGGCGACCACCGCATGGCAATGGCTTTTGCACAATTGGCTTTATATTGTAAAGAGATAAAAATAAAAAATCCATTATGTGTGAATAAATCTTATCCGCGATTTTGGGATGATTGCACGGGGTGTGGATTTGAAATTGGTTATTAGTCAATGGTCAATAGTCATTTGCCTTTATGTTATTAACCAACCTCCATTGACTATTTTTTCTTAGAAACCACCGTTACCGAACCCTTCACATCAGCAGAGCCAGGGATCTTAAGAATATAAAAATATGTACCCCCCGCAACTTTTTTTTCATTATGTGTTCCATCCCAGCCATCCGGTCCGCTATATATTTTCTGCCCCCAGCGGTTAATAATAGTTATCTCATAACCTTTCATAAAGATATCATTCACGCCATCATTGTCAGGTGTAAAAGCATTTGTCAGGCTAAAATCATTCACAGCCAGAGTCCATGAAGAAAAAAATGCTGATGAGGGAATATTGAATACAGTAACAGAATGGTCAGCAGGATTGTCGAGGCCACTGAAAGGCCAGTCGGTCCACCTGTTCAGTGTTTCATTATATCTTCCTGCCTTCAGATAAGTTTCTGTGATACCAGGATTTGCAGAAACATCAATATCGGAAGGAATATAGTGAAAAGTAATTGCAGCATCAGGCTTTGGAGAATAATTGGCATCAATTTTCCAGAATCTATCAGCCATCTTTGTGGCATCCAAGTTATCGAGGGTGAGCACATTAGAGGGATATGGTTCGTTAGAAGCATTGGTAGGCCACGTGGCAAAAGTTACTGAACCATCTACGGGTGATGGAACTGTTTTCGACTGGTAAATAAGCTCGAGGTCTTTGCCGCCTGCCCCGGAACCAAAAGGAATATTGTATATACCTAAGGCATCTCCTATGTTCCATTGCAGTTCACCCAAACCTGTTGCTGGTTCAGTTTCGCTTAACAAAAAGCCCGATAAGTATATTATGGAATTAGTATTTTTATTATCAATGACCAACCTTTTATGATTCAGATCAAATATTCCATCCAGAGACAAAATCCCTTTTACTTGTGAGTTACCAAGATTTAGGATTGTGCGATATCCATTTACCTGCACATTCTCAAAATAAATAGGTGAAGTGCCATTGATGTATTGGTTATTGATACCGGCAAACCTAACAACCCCATCCGGAACAACTTCAATGTTGTTAAACATTGTCCCAGTTGAGTTATTAGTTATATTGCCCATCACTGTTATTTTTCCATCGAGGTCGGTGGTCCCGCTTTGGGTAGTAAAATCCCAGCAATTCACGGTAGCTCCAGAACCCACCATGATAGTTGCGCCATAGTTTACCAAACCCTTTGGGGGCTGGGAATTGCAAAACAGTGAAGAAAGCAGAACAGATATTAAAATCAGGTATCTTTTAAACATTTCGTATCTCTTGATAGTGCAAAAGTAATAAAAAATATAAAAGCATAAAAGGTAGTCAGCCATAATTAAATTTAAGTATAACTAATAAAAGAGAAAGGACTTCCATTGATTATCAACAACTATCTACAAACCATAAACATACTCCTTCCGCTCAACTTTTAACCCGATTTTGCTCTTCAAATCCTATTATTTTATTACATTTGCAAAATTTTAAATATAAGGATAATATCCCTAATAAAACAAAGGTTTATAGAGGGTTTCATCATTCAGCCAGTTTCAACATTAAACAATTTTAAATGGATTTTCAGAAGATTAATAACTTAAGTGTTCTGGTTACGGGTGGCGCGGGGTTTATTGGATCGAACCTTTGTGAGGACCTTCTGAAATACAACAACGAGGTTGTTTGCCTCGACAATTTCGCCACAGGCAAGCGCGAGAACCTTCAGGAAATCATTGACCATAAAAATTTTAAATTAATAACAGGCGATATCCGCAGCATTGAGGATTGCACCACGGCCATGGCCGGTGTGGATATAGTGTTGCACCAGGCTGCCCTTGGGTCGGTGCCCCGCTCCTTTGACGACCCCACCACAACCAACGCGGTCAACATAGGTGGCTTTTTAAACATCCTTGTAGCAGCCCGCGACGCCAAAGTAAAGCGCATGGTTTACGCGTCGAGTTCGTCAGTTTATGGCGACCTCAACGAGTTGCCCAAGGTGGAACAAAATGTGGGCAGTCCACTTTCGCCTTATGCTGTTACAAAATGCACCAACGAACTTTACGCCCGGGTTTTTGCAAACAATTTCGGCCTCGACATCATCGGATTGCGTTATTTCAACGTGTTTGGCAGGCGTCAGCGGCCCGATGGTCCTTATGCAGCGGTGGTGCCCAAGTTCACCCAACTGCTCATCGCGCATCAGTCACCTGCTATCTTTGGCGACGGCACTAATTCGCGTGACTTCACTTATATCGACAATATTATTCAGATCAATCACCTTGCAGCTACCAGCAGCAATACAGCCCTCAGAGGACAGGTGTTCAACGCCGCCGCCGGCGAAAGGAACGATCTGAATGCACTGGTAAATTATCTAAAACTCTTTCTGTCAGCTTACGACAGCGCAATAAACGACATTCCCGTTTCTTTCCTGGATCCCCGGAAAGGAGAGATCGAACATTCGCATGCATCCATTGCAAAAGCAACTGACATGCTGAATTACAAACCCCAGTACAGCCTCGAAAAAGGGTTGAAGCTGGCTATAGACTGGTATTGGCAAAATTTAAAATAAATGAGCAACACAAACATGAAGATACTGGTAACCGGCGCCGATGGTTTTATCGGGTCGCATCTTACCGAAATGTTACTGGAAAAAGGCTACAGTGTAAGAGCTTTATCATATTACAATTCCTTTAACTACTGGGGATGGCTTGAAGATATTGAATCCAAC
>Ga0224523_1000990_pt1 | contig 12944 bp, 9 predicted proteins | sample CFST50metaG_FD_182732 | JGI IMG/M metagenome (GOLD analysis project Ga0224523, IMG submission 182732) | Peat soil microbial communities from Stordalen Mire, Sweden - C.F.S.T50 | ecosystem: Environmental > Terrestrial > Soil > Wetlands > Peat | place: Sweden: Norrbotten County, Stordalen Mire...
CCCTCATCCTGCCGACCGTGGATCAGCAGGCGGTGGCCTCGGTGGTGGGCGATTGGACGGGAATTCCAGTCGGCCGCATGGTGAAGAATGAAATTGAAACTGTGTTGAAGCTGGCCGACACGCTTGGCCAACGGGTGATTGGCCAGGACCACGCCCTGGAAATGATCGCCAGCCGGATCAAGACATCGCGCGCCGGGCTTGAGAATCCCAACAAGCCAATCGGCGTGTTCATGCTGGCCGGGCCTTCGGGCGTAGGCAAGACCGAGACTGCCCTGGCGCTGGCCGAGACCCTGTACGGCGGTGAGCAGAACGCCATCACCATCAACATGAGCGAGTTTCAGGAAGCGCACACCGTGTCCACGCTCAAGGGCTCGCCTCCTGGCTACGTCGGCTACGGCGAAGGCGGTGTGCTTACCGAGGCGGTGCGTCGGCGTCCCTACAGCGTGGTGCTGCTCGACGAGGTGGAAAAAGCCCATTCCGACGTGCATGAAATCTTCTTCCAGGTCTTCGACAAAGGCTGGATGGAAGACGGCGAGGGGCGAGTCATCGACTTCAAGAACACGCTCATCATTCTCACCACCAACGTGGGCAGCGATTTCATTCTCCGTGTCTGCAAGGATCCCAAGGCCCAGCCCCATCCTGACGACATCGCCCAGGCGCTACGCAAGCCGCTGCTGCAGACCTTCCCGGCTGCCCTGCTGGGCCGCATGGTCACCATCCCCTACTACCCGCTTGACGACGAGATGATTGGCAAGATCGCGCGCCTGCAGCTCGGCCGCATCGCCAAGCGTGTGCAGCAGAACCACAAGATTCCGTTCACCTACGACGACGATGTCGTCAAGCTGATTGTCAGCCGTTGCACCGAACTAGAGAGCGGCGGGCGCATGATCGACTCGATCCTGACCAACACCCTGCTGCCCCGAATCAGTCAGGAGCTGCTTACCCGCATGATGGAAGGCAAGCCTGTCACCCGGGTTGCGACCACGGTGAAAGACGGCGACTTCGATTACGCCTTTGACGAATCGACTGAGCCGGCCGCGCCAGCCCTCGACGCTCAGCCGCCAGCGCCTCCCGCGACCGGGGAGCAGGCCAGCTGACCTGCGTGCCCGAGGTAAACCATGGGCGACGAGAAACGCGCTGGAATCGAGATGGACTTCCGCTTCGGGAAGTCGAACAAGCAGGGGCCAAGCCCGGACGCCGGGGTGCCCCTGCGCCTGTTGGTCATGGCGGATTTTGGGGGACATTCCGGCCAGGGCGAGGTGCGCACCGGGACTCTGCTGCGACCGCGCCGGGTGAACATCGAGAGCCTCCCGTCGGTCTGCACGGCGCTTGCCCCACGGGTACGCATCGGCCTGGGCGATCAGGCGCCATTCACGATTGCCTTCGGCGATTTGGACGAGTTCCACCCCGACCATCTCTATGCCAGCCTGGATCTCTTCGCGCCCATGCGGGAGCTGCGCCGCCAGATCGAGAATCCCCAGACCTTTGCGGCGGCGGCGGCTCGGCTGGGCATGGCGGATCAGGCGGCGACCAGCCCAGCAGCAGCGAGCGCCGAGGGCAGCGACATGCAACGCCTGCTGGGGCGGGCTCCCACGACGGCGGACAAGAGCACCGCCTCGGTCTCGCCAGCGTCTATCGTGGATTCCATGATTCGGCAGGCCCTGGGTTCGCACATCACGGCCAAAGCCGATCCCCGTCAGGCGGCTCTGCTGGCTACCATCGACCAGACCAGTGCGGGGCTGATGCGGGCGATTTTGCACCATCCCTCGTTTCAGTCGGTCGAGGCGGTCTGGCGCGGGCTCGACTTCTTGGTCCGCAGCCTGGAAATCGAGGAAGACGTGGATGTGTTTGTCCTCGACGTCAGTCTTGAGGAAATGGCTGCGGCTTTCGCGGCGTCGCCCACGCTGGAGGAAACGGACCTCTTCCGGTTGCTGGCTGGTAGCGACGCTGATGTTCCCTGGTCGCTCCTGGTGAGCCTTGCACCCTACCAGCCCACGGCCGGGCACGCCGCGCTTCTTGCCCGGCTGGGCGCCATCGCACAGCACGGAGGCGCGACTCTGCTGGCTGGGATGAGCTGGGCGGCGTGGACCGCGGGATTCGCTGCAACCGCGGACCAACAGGCGTGGCAAGCCTTGCGCAGCTCTGCTTGCGCCACCTCTATTGGGATGGCGTTGCCGCGTATGCTATTGCGCCTGCCTTACGGGAAGAAAGGCGAACCGATCGAACGATTCGCTTTCGAAGAGGGGCCGCAAGCCGAGGAGTATCTGTGGGGCTCGGGCGCGCTGGCCTGCGCGACCCTCATCGGCAAGGGTTTTGGGGCTGCCGGCGGCTGGGACTTTTCTCCGGGCGACATCGACTCTATCGACGAGCTTGCTGTCCCCGTGGTCCAGCAGGACGGCGAGTCGGTACAGATGCCCAGCGCGGAGGCCTGGCTGCCCGAAAACAAGGTCGACGCCATCATTCGCGAAGGCTTCATTCCCCTTGTTCCGACAGTCGGTCGTGGTTCCGTGCGGTTGCCACGCTTTCAGTCCATCGCCTCGCCGGCCGCGCCGCTGGCCGGGCGTTGGCGCTAGTTTCCGCAGGTTCGCCGTCTCCAGTTCGTGGCCTCAGTTCGTGCTGACCTTGCTGCCCTTGATGATGACGTCACCGGAAGCATTGGCATTGATCTTCCCCGAGGCCGTGATCGAGACGTCCTTGCCCTTCAAGATGATGGTGCCGTCTTTCTTCATGGTGATGCTGGCGTCTCCGGTCTTGATGACAATCTCGTCGCCGGCATCGAAGTGCAGCTTCTTGGTAACCGTGACTTGATCGTCTCCGGTGATGTTTTGAGTCCTGCCGGCCCCCACGCTTAGGGTATCGGCCTTGCCCACGTCCACCTGCCGCGCGCCGGTGATGGATATCTTCTCGTCTTTGCCGACGGTCTCGGTCCGTGCGCCGGCGATCGATATGGTTTCATCTTTGCCGACAGATTCGCTGCGAGCCCCAGTGATGGCGATGGTTTCATCTTTGTCCACGGTTTCGCTGCGATTGCCGTGAATGGCGATCTTTTCGTCTTTGCCGACGTCTTCGCTTCGGTTCCCTGTGATGGTCGAGGTCTCGTCGTTCTTGACGTTCTTCACCCGGTCATGCCCGACGTCGCGGGTCTCATCGTTCTTGACCAGGATGGTCAGGTCTTTCTCCGCCTGCAAATAGACTTCCTCGTCGCCCTTCAGATCCTCGAAGCGAAGTTCGTTGAAGTTCTGCGGATTGCCGCCTTTGCTGCTCCGGCTCTTGATCCCCGTCTGGGTCTTGTTGTCCGGCAACGTATAGGGCGGCATGTTGTCTGCGTTGTAGACGCTGCCCGTGACCAGTGGTCGATCGGGATCGCCCTCCAGAAACTCCACCACGACCTCGTTGCCCACTCGCGGAATGTGGATCGCTCCCCAGCGGTTTCCCGCCCAGGGGTGCGCGACCCGCACCCAGCACGATTTGTCTTCGGCCTTCCTGTCCTTGTCGCGATCCCAGTGAAACTGCACCCGGATCCGTCCGTGCTTGTCGGTCCAGATCTCCTCCTCGCTGCCGCCCACCACGCGTGCCGTCTGCGGACCCCGTACAATCGGCTTCTCGATGCGTGGCATCCGGAAAGGCGTTTCGCTATCGATCGCCGTCAATCGGATGTGGCTCTTGTCGCCCATCTGACCACTGGATTCCGGGGATGGATTGCGAAAGACCACCTCAGTCGACGTGATCATGAACGTCCGGCCGGCCAAACCGGGAAGCTCGGAGACCCCGAACAAGGCCCCCACGACCAGCCCGCGTGCCGTGCCCTCGCCCGCGAAGACGTCCACGCTGCTTTGCTTCTCCTCCAGCCGCACTCTCGCCAGCCGCTCCCCCTCGGCGTTGCTGGTCGTCGCGTCCGCGCCGTCTTTGTTCTCGGCCAGCGCGAATCCGCCAGGATATTCGTACCTTTCCAGCGTTGGCTGGTCTTTCGCGACCTTCGTCCCCTTGTGCCCGGTCAGGATGGCAGCGTCGCCGCGAAGACGAAAGTCAAAGTCCCGCAGGGACACATCGTTGGTTCTCACTTCGCAGGTGTCGCCCCATTGTCTCAGGAAATCGGGTGTGGCGTCGCGACGCCCGTGTGAAAGCAGCGGGACGGTCTCCCAGCCAGGGCGGGCGTGGTGCGAGCTGATCGAATCCGCAAGAACCATCTCGTGGCCGTCTGTCAAGTGGTTGAAGTAAAAGTAGATCCCTTCCAACGCCAGAATTCGCCGGACAAAGTCCCAGTCGGATTCTTGGTACTGGGTCAGATAGTCCCAGGAACGGTAACTCTTCCAGAACAAGGACGTCTGGTAGGGACGGAGCTTGTGCTTGTCTAGAATCTGCTTCGCCACATCGAGTACCGGTTGTCCCTCAAAGATGCGACAGTCGTGGCAGAAGCTCAGCAGGTGCTGTTCTGGCAGCAGCGTCACCCGGTACACAGTGTGGTTCACCTCTCGTTCGCCGCGTTCGGATCGGAAAACCATTCCGCTTATGTGGCGAAACTGCCCCAGCGGCAGCGGAACATGCACCGTCATCATCTTCCCCAGGAGGGATTTCAAATCGATATCGTGCTGTGTGCTGGTCAAGGCCAGTTGATACTCGAAAAGGCATCCCAGCTCTTCGTGCCCTGCGATCTGCTCCACGCGGAAGTCGTAGGCGGCCAGTTCCGAGGAACAGGTCACGGTGATCAGAGAATTGGTGGTGCTCAAAGAATCGATGATATCGCTCATGGTCTTGCTCCTGCCTGGCTATGCTGTCGCCCCAACGCGTGTCCGTCGCGACAGATGTTGGTCATCATTCCGCGATTGGTCAAGACCGTCGTGCAGCCGCCGACCTGGGCAATGGCCACTGCGTGGCCCGAACGCACCGGCGCGGACCACGGCCGACGCCCGGTCGATAGCTGCACGGCCCTGACTGAGGTGTCGGCAAGCAAAACCGCGCCAGGAGCGCCGCACTCCACCACGGTACTCGGCTGCACGGGCGCGGCGGCGACTTTGACTCCGTCGGAAATGCGGCGCACGACGATCCGATGATGATGGTGCAGGGGATAGGTTCCGCGGCTCCAGCGCCGCTCGGGCTCGACCAGATAGTCGCCACAGACCAGTGGGATCTCGGTCCAGGTTCCTGATTCGTTCCAGATCACATTATCGTTTCGGTAGCAGAATCCGTAGTGGCAAGGACCGTCGTGGTGGCTCTCCTCGGGAACGCAGAAGACCCTCTCGCCAGAGGGGCCCAGTTGCAAACGCGCGCTTGTTCGCGTCTGCACTTTCTTCCCGTGTTCGCTGCCCACATCCGGCGGGGCTGGCAGCGGTTGGAAGACAAGCTCCGTCTTCCCGCCCGGCAGCAGTTCGACCATCCTGTTCATCAGCGTCGCCCAGCGCCGGCCAGCGCGGCTTGCCACCGAGCGCACGCCGTCGTTTGGGAATTCCCAGCGATCGATCTCCTTGCCATCAGGGCCTAGCAACAACACGGCATCGACGTGAGGCTTCCTTGCCTCTAGCTTCTCGCCCACGACGAGAAGCCCCTCGTCGTCTGCCTCGTTCTTGGAAACGTAGTCCAGTGGAAGCGTCATCACCGGCGACCACTCCCCAGCGGGGGAGCGGATCTGCAGACTGTTCGTGTCAAACCTGAGCCGTGCAAGGCTCCCATCGTGCAATGGAATCAGCCGCTCGTCATCCCAGCCCTGTGGCCAAACGTCAGCCGCAAGGGCCACGCTCGTTGCCGCGACCAATCCCGCCGCGAGTGGCAGGATTGCTTGCGCCCAGCTCATGGCGTTTCCGTATCCATGGCGCCGTAGCGCTCTGGGTATCGGTGAATGATAAGGGTCATGCCCTGCCGAAACGCGCCCGCATCACGAAAGGCGCCGAAGTCGATCGGCTTGATATGGATGCAGCCGTGCGACTCAAATAGTTCGACCTCCTTGGAATCCGCGCCGTATTTGTCCGATTCGGCCTCGTTGTCTGGCGTCGTGTGGATCATCTCGCCTTCTAGGGGCTCGTTGGCGTCGCGTCTGCGGTTCGCGTTTCGATCGCGGTAGTACCTGATGGCCTTGGGGCCAAAGTCGTTGAATATCCATCGGTCAGGAAATTCCCAGAGACCGTAGAGATTCTTGTAGGCATCTCCGATGTCGCTAACAGTCCACCCGAAGTCCCGAGTGAGCGAGCGCCACTTGCCAGGCGATTTCTCGTATTCCGCCACCCGGGCGGGAAGGCTCCGACTCCTCCGGATACGGGTTCCCCAGCGAACCCTCGACCAATCCCAGGTCGTGGTCGTGTATGCCTCCGTGCCGTCGATGATGAAGGTTCCCGGAGTGGTTGGCACGGCTGCAATTCTTTCGCCCTTTTCCTTGGGCTGTCGCTTGGACGGGCCGCCCCACGCCTCGGCAGGCAAGATGACCTTGTCGTTCACCAAATAGAGGAGCAACTTCTCGCCGGGATAGAAGTGCACCTCCTCCTTCTTTTCGGGTTTCGCCTGGGGATCTGCCATCTTGTTTTCCCTGACTTCAGCTGCCCATGGACGTGGTTGCTGCAGGATGCTCGCTGACGAAAAACATCCCACAAAACACTCCGGGCAGATCAGAATTTCCGGACGCTGAAAACCATCGCGCGGCGAACAGCGGACGAGGCCAGCAGGAACCGCACCTTGGCGTCCCGGGATCAAGAATGTCGATCATGGATTTGGCCCCGCCCTGCCAGGTTGCCGGCTATCCGCATGTCGGTTGCGGCAGATGTTGGTCATCGTTCCGTGATTGGTCAATAGCGTCGTGCAGCCGCCGACCTGGGCAATGGCCACTGCGTGGCCGGAACGCACCGGCGCGGACCACAGCCGATGCCCGGTCGAGAGTTGCACGGCCCTGACCGAGGTGTCGGCAAGCAAGACTGCGCCGGGAGCGCCGCACTCCACCACAGTACTCGGCTGAACGGGCGCAGCCGCGACTTTGACCCCGTCGGAAATGCGGCGCATGACAATCCGATGATGATAGTGCAGGGGATAGGTTCCACGGCTCCACCATCTCTCCGGCTCGACCAGATGGTCGCCACAAACCAGCGGGATCTCGGTCCAGGTTCCTGACTCGTTCCAGACCACCTGATCGTTCCGAAAGCAGAATCCGTAGTGGAAAGGACCTTCGTGGTAAGCCTCTTCGGGTACGCAAAAGACTTGCTCGCCCACGGGACCCATCCGCAAACGCGCGCTTGTTCGTGTCTGCACTTTCCTCCCGTGCTCGCTGCCCCCGTCCGGCGGGGCCGGCAGCGGTTGGAAGACAAGCTCCGTCTTCCCGCCCGGCAGCAGTTCGACCATCCTGTTCATCAGCGTCGCCCAGCGCCGGCCAGCGCGGCTTGCCACCGAGCGCACGCCGTCGTTTGGGAATTCCCAGCGATCGATCTTCTCGCCATCCACGCCGAGCAGCAACACGACGGTCCCACGGAGTTTGCTTGTCCCGACCTCTTCTCCCACGACGAGAAGACCCTGATCGTCGGCCTCGTAGTTGGCAACGTACTCCAGTGCAAGCCGGACCACCGGCGACCACTCCCCGGCAGGGGACCGAATCTGCAGTCGCGGATCGCCCCCAACTAAAGCGATGCTGCCATCACGCAGCGGAACCAGCCGTCCTCGATCCCAATCCTCCGGCCAGAAGGCCGGTTTGTCAGCCGCCAGGCCCGCGCTCGATGCCGCGGCCAGTGCCAGCGTCAGCGGCAGTATGGCGCTCGCCCATTTCACGGCGTTTCCGTGTCCATCGCGCCGTAGCGTTCTGAGTAGCGATGAATGATAAGGGTCAAGCCCTGGCGAAACGCGCCCGCATCACGAAGAGCGCCGAAGTCGATCGGCTTGATATGGATGCAGCCGTGCGACTCAAATAGTTCGACCTTCTTGGAATCCGCGCCGTATTTGTCCGATTCGGCCTCGTTGACATCTGTCGTGTGGATCATCTCGCCTTCTAGTGGCTCGTTGGCGTCGCGTCTGCGGTTCGCGTTTCGATCGCGGTAGTACCTGACGGCCTTGGGGCCAAAGTCGTTGAATATCCACCGGCTGGGAAACTCTCTGAGACCGTAGAGATCCTGGTACATGTCTGTGATCGTCAAGACGTTCCACGGATCAACCCGCGACTTGAAATCCCGCGTGAGAGATCGCCACTGGCCTGGCGATTTCTCGTATTCCGCCTCCCCGGGCCGGCTCTGGCTCTCTCGGATGCGCGTTCCCCACGGAATCCTAGATCTCCGCCAAGTCTTGGTGGTGTACGTCTCCATGCCGTCGATGATGAAGGTTCCGGGCCAGGTCGGCTCGCGTGCCAGCTTGTCGCCCTTTTCCTTAGGCTGTCGCTTGGACGGGCCACCCCAGGCCTCGGCAGGCAAGATGACCTTGCCGTTCACCAAATAGAGGAGCAGCTTCTCGCCGGGATAGAAATGCACCTCCTCCTTCTTTTCGGGTTTCGCCTGGGGATCTGCCATCTTGTCCTCCCTGACCTTAGTTGCGTGTCGACATGGTCGCCACAGCACGCTCGGCGACGAGAAGCATCCCACAAAACACTCCGGGCAGATCAGAATTTCCGGCCGCTGAAAACCATCGCGCGGCGAACAGCGGACGCGGCCAGCAGGAACCGCACCTTGGCGTCCAGAGATCAAGAATGTCGATCATGGCTCTGCCCCCGCCCCGCCAGGTTGCCGGCTGTCCGCGTGTCCGCCGCGACAGATGTTCGTCATCGTCCCGTGATTGGTCAAGACCGTCGTGCAGTCGCCGACTTGGGCAATGGCCACGGCGTGGCCGGAACGGATCGGCGCGGACCACAGCCGACGCCCGGTCGAGAGTTGCACGGCCCTGATCGAAGTATCGGCAAGCGAAACCGCGCCAGGAGCGCCGCACTCCACCACGGTGCTCGGCTGCACGGGCGCGGCCTCGACTTCCATGCCCCGTCGAATTGATATTCGACCTGAACGCGAAGGCCTGGCGCGCGCTCCCAGAAGAGCGTCAACACGGCAGGAAGCTCGCCAGCAGAGTGTTCCTCGCGCCTGATCGGTCCCAAGAATCGCAACCGTTCCTCCGCATCCGCCACGGCCAGCGGGAACCGCGAGCGCTCAGTGATGAAGACCACCAGGTTTTCAAGAGTGGCCGACGGATCTGCTGCAACCTCAGAACCGGCCTTTCCCCCATCTGGAGCCGGTGACGCATCGGTTGGCCTGGCGGCAGAACGAATTGCCCCGGCTGGAGCGCGATCGGCCGTGGGTTCTGCCTTCTTGCGCGCAGCGACCCCAGCCCCGAACGCGCAGGACACGAAGACGAAAAGACCCCAGTTTCCGATTCGAATCACTTGGCCGGCTACTTCTACCACAGGCTGGCCGTCCGGGACACGCGTGCACCGTTGCATTGCAAGGCGACACCGCGCTTTCTCGAGCGCCACACGCGTTTTGCGCGCGAGCAACCCGGTGTCCATCGTCACGAGATCAACCACCCGGGACGCCCGATGTCGGCGTTCGAGCCCACCCTTCATTCAGTCGGAGAATGAACTGACGCCTACCCCGCCGCGAGCGTTCCGCGTGGTCGATACTGCGGGATCAGCCCCCAGAAACGTACACAAGGTCGCGACGTCGTCTTGCGTGGACGTTCTCTGTGTCGCGCCGGCGGGTATCCCAGGCTTCCCGGACACGCAAGAATCCCCGTGGACTTCCTCACGCAGCGGAGATTAGCAACATGTGCAGGGTCCCTGGTCTCCGTCTCATTGTGCAGCACAAGGATATGGCGTGTTGGTACGCGTCGGCCCGGGATGGTGATTCAGTGGAAGCGGAAGCAACTCCGGGTGGAACTGCCGGACCACCCAGATCCCTCACAGGTCAAGGAAGTGACCAATTGGGAGGTGAACAACGCCGGAATCACCAACCCCCAAGTGATTCGGCTCGCCCACCCTGCCTCCGCAGTGCCCAACACCCGCGCTCATCCTGGATCTCCTGAAGAAGTATGGACCCCTCTGGACCAACGGGCAGAGGCACATCGTCGTCATCGGCAGCGTCGACGAGGTTACCGGTGACCTACTGATCTACGACCCGTGGCCTCCCGGGTTGGGCAAGATCGAATGGCGGAAGTTCAAATGGTACGTCGGTGACACGGCGCCTGATTCAATGGATACGAGCTCTGACGTTCAGGCGACTATTCTGTATCATCCATGACGAAGGAGGGTGCTCTTGCCACGCAGACATCTTGTACTCTTGGGATCTGCCCTTGCGCTACTGCCGATTCCGTGGTCCGCGACCAATTCTCTCGCTCACCCGACCGAGGATCTCAAGAAAGGAAACGCCAAGAAGATGAATGCGATCGAAATCCTGCCCGGCAAATCGATAGGCGAGCTGCATCTCGGCGCCCGAACCAAAGACTTGCCCAACCGAGCTGTCGTCAACGGGCCAGCGGGGAGCCTCGACGGGATCCATTTCTTTGCGCCTGATGGGGTGATCGAAGACATTTGGATCGAAGATCTCCGCAAGTTTCCGCGAGAGGTTGGTTTCGCAGGGAAGCTTGTCCCAAGGAATGCTTCACTCGACGAGATCAAGCAAGCATTTGGACCTTGCCTTTTCATTTTCGGTCAAGGGCAGGATTGCTCGATGATTGGCAAATTGCGCCCACCGGTGCATCGTCTGAAGCAGACCGCCTTCAAGTATTCGCTGGTCGCGTACTCTTGAAGTCAGTGGCCTGTATGAGGCGGTGTCGCGGGCCATAAACAAATCGCTGAACGGCTTTCCTCAACGCGCAGCGCTACGTAAATGCGCGCTGGATGCCCTCTGTCAGGGTTGCAAAACACGCGGTCCACGCCGTCCGTCTGAGGTTGCGCATGTCCTTCCTTGTTGCGAATCGTCGCATTGGGGGAATCCGGGAAGACGATGTTGCCAAGACCCGTGACAGTCTTGCCACTACTATTGGACCTTGCGGGCCGTTTGCAAGAGGGCGCGCGCTTGGACCTCTTGCACACGGGATAGGCTGCGACGGGAAACGAATAACCCGGCACCGCGAAGCTGAAGCGCCTGCTCCATGAGCACGACGTGGCGGCGGAGCATCGAAAGCGGTGCAATTCGGCCAAGGGGCAACAGACCGCTCCATGGCTCGCCGTCCAAGATCCTGCCCTGGGTAGCCAGCCGTGAGCGATTCTGTGCCCACCACGCCGCTACAGCATCGCGATTGGGCAAGGGCAGCGCATCGATCGTCGATGGTGGGGCCTCTGCCTCGGCGTCGTCCACGACCGCAACAGCGAAGCCACCCTGAAGTCGCAGACCCGTGATCGACGAGAACGCCTCCCCGGCCAAACGCGCGGTCACGGGGTCGGCGTCGCCCATGAGCTGCAGGGCCCGGTCCGCAGCGGCCACGGTTCCTGCAAAACCCAGAGCCCACAGGGCGCTGGCGCGTGCCTCCGCGTCGCCCAGGGCTTCGTAGATCGGCTTCTCAAAGCCAGGCCGCCCGAGTAGCGCCGAGAGCAACATCGCATTGGGCTCATGCGCAGCCGCCATCTGTCCGCAGGCTACCTGCGCCGCAGGCAGCGCCCAGAGCAGCCCGGTCTCGACCGCGGCCAAGCGCACAGCCGGCGCAGAGGCTCGAATGAAGCGCTCCACGATTGGCACGTATGCTGTTCGGTCCTTCGCGAATCGGATCGCCATCAAACTGCTGCGCATTGTCGCCGGCTGACCGTCTTGCAGGTACGGCAAGGCCAGCGGCCCGGGATCCACCCTGCGCTCGGCCAGTACGCCCATGAGCAGGCCGTTTGTGGGGGATTGTACGGCCGCGAGCAATTGCGGGTCGAGTGCCGGTAGCGAAGCAATCTCCAAGGCGCGTACGATTCCCGTACGTGCCGCGCCCGGCGCTGCCGGTAGCCGGGCCAGCAACCGCCCCGAGAAATCTTGTCCCGGCATGGTCAGAAGCGCGAGCGCGGCGGCGCCAACCCGAGCCCAATCGTCAGCTTCATCGTCCTCGACGACGGGCCAGAGCAACTGCTTGGCCGCGCTTTCTCCCCCAACCGCCAAGCCATCCACATGAGCCAGCATCGCTTCCTCCGGGCCATCTCGCAATTGTGCCAGTGCGTGATGGGGCGAGGTCAGCGCGCGATCCCAGCGTTCAAGATAGAACGCCGCCTCGTCCAAATGCTCCTCCACAATGTCCGCAATGGGCGCCCGGGGAAGCTTGCCAGTGGTCCTGGCGGAGTTCCGTGCCGCCTTCATGGCTTGGATTCCGCGTGGTCGATCAAGACGCTCTTCAGGAACTTCACGTCGTCGTCAATCGGGCACGATGCACGAAACGTGATGGAAAACCGCTCCTCGTCGGGCTCGATCAGCAGCGTGTCAGCGACCATGGCGATCTCTTGCGTGCGTTCCTTGATGTGAAACCGCGCCGAAAAGGCCAGCTTGGGGATCTCGAAATCAAGCATCTCGAGGCGCGGGTGCAGGTTCTTCAGGACCACGCGCTCGCCGCCCTTCAGCCCTGGCCGCAGAACCTGATCCTGTGGCACGGCGTTGAAGAATCGCTCGTCGCAATTCTTGGGCAGCAAGGGACGCCTTGTCTCCATCCACGCCTCGTCGAAGGTTCCGGCGAAATCCGCGCGCGACTTCCAACCGCTGGGGATAAAGCCGAATCCCGCTGGCGCCGGCCGATCCTTCACCGAGGTGACGAGCGCGCCCTTGTACTCGAAGTTGGGCAAGGGCGCCCGGGCAATTGCCGCCGGTGCGAACCCGACCCCAACTGGATTGGCCAGGTAGACAATCTTCTTCTTCGCTTCATCCATGAACGAGCCACCAAAGGCACGCTCGTAGCGCAGCGGAATCTTGTCGAATGGCACCGGGCCGGCGATAGCCGAACCATAACCGCCCACCCAGCAACGTTCCCCTTGAACCCGCAGTACCTTTTCCAAACTGCCGACGCGAAAGCCAGCCTCCACGATCTTCTTGCCGCGACCATAGGCG
>Ga0224523_1000991_pt1 | contig 12943 bp, 7 predicted proteins | sample CFST50metaG_FD_182732 | JGI IMG/M metagenome (GOLD analysis project Ga0224523, IMG submission 182732) | Peat soil microbial communities from Stordalen Mire, Sweden - C.F.S.T50 | ecosystem: Environmental > Terrestrial > Soil > Wetlands > Peat | place: Sweden: Norrbotten County, Stordalen Mire...
ACAAAATATCGCATTATCGAATTTTATAAACAGGGAGATCAGCTGGCTGCATTTTAATCAGCGTGTTTTGCAGGAAGCTGCCGATGCCTCAACTCCATTGGTCGAAAGAATGAAATTTCTCGGGATATTCTCTAATAATCTTGATGAATTCTTTCGTGTAAGAGTTGCTACATTAGCAAGAATGGCGGCTTTCCCCGAAAAAGGCGAAGATTATGACGGCTTTGATCCCAATAAAGTTTTAAAAGAAATAAATGAAATTGTAAAACGTCAGAACAAACAATTTGTTGATGTCTACTGGAATATTCTTGAACAGTTTGAAAAGAAAAATATTTTCATCCTGAACGAAACACAGCTTAATAAAAAGCAAGGCGAATATGTTTACAAATATTTTCATGAATATGTCCGCCCGAACCTGTTTCCCATCATGATCAGCCATTTTGAGAACAAAACAGCGCTGAAGGATAAATCAATTTATCTTGCCGTTTGTCTCAAAAATAAAAAGGAAAAAGAAAATTATGCTTTGATAAAAGTTCCTACTGACTCTGTCTCTCGATTCCTTATCCTTCCGCAAACCGATAAAAGAAAATGCATCATGCTGCTTGATGATATCATCAGGTATTGCTTAAAAGACATTTTCCAAATATTCGGTTATGATACATTTGAATCATATACCATAAAATTCACAAGAGACGCCGAGCTTGACATTGATAATGATATTTCAAAAAGTTTCATGGAACTTATTTCCGAAAGCCTGAAACAACGCAATATCGGACGACCTGTACGATTCATTTTTGACAAGACCATACCTGAACGTCTTTTAAACATTCTGATAAAAAAATTCAAGATCACTCACAAGGACGATCTGAACGGAGGTGGCCGTTATCATAACTTCAAGGATTTTATTGATTTTCCTAATATCGGGCAGCCCGGATTGGAATATACGCCAATTGAGCCTTTGCATCACAGAAGCCTTCCGCATTCAAAATCTTTATTTAGTGTGATCAGGCAAAAAGATGTCATGCTGCATTTTCCTTACCAGTCGTTCGGCTACGTGATCGATCTTTTAAGAGAAGCGTCCATTGACCCGAATGTGAAAAGCATTAAAATGACATTATACCGTCTTGCAAAAAGTTCCAATGTTATCAATGCCTTGGTAAATGCGGCAAGAAACGGGAAAAAGGTAACGGTATATATGGAACTTCAAGCCCGTTTTGATGAAAAAGCAAATATCAACTGGTCGGAAAAACTTATTGATGAAGGCGTCAACATTAAATTTGGAGTGCCCGGATTGAAGGTCCATGCAAAACTCCTGCTTATCAAACGCAAGGAAGGGGATAAAAATATTTACTATGCCAATATAGGGACTGGTAATTATAATGAAGAAACAGCAAAGGTCTTCGCCGATGATAGTCTTTTCACCTGCAATGCTGATATTACTTCGGATGTTGAAAGAGTGTTCATGCTTTTCGAAAATAACTACACGCCGCTGCGCTTTAAAACACTTATCGTTTCACCTTTTTATATGCGGGAATTCTTTTCCAAAATGATCGACAACGAAATTGCTAAAGCTAAAGCCGGTAAAGAAGCATGGATAATTTTAAAGCTGAATAACTTTGTTGATATGGAATCTGCAAAGAAACTTTACAGGGCAAGTCAGGCAGGAGTCAAGATCAAACTTATTGCACGAGGAACATGTATCCTTAAAGCAGGCATTCCTAAGCTGAGTGAAAATATAGAAGCAATAAGTATTGTAGATAAATTCCTCGAACATTCCAGAGTGTTTGTTTTTTGTAACGGAGGTGATGAAAAATATTATATATCCTCAGCCGATTGGATGAGACGGAACTTTGACAACAGGGTCGAAGTCGCCTGTCCTGTTTACGATAAAAAGATCCAGAAAGAAATAAAAGATATGCTTGACATCCAATTAAAAGACAATACAAAAGCGCGCTTGTTAAACTATGACAGGTATAATCATTATAAAACAACGCCAGGTAAAAAGAATATCCGTTCGCAGGTTGAAATATATAATTATCTGAAATCGCTTGAATAAAATAAAATTCGAAAATCTAAAATAAATAAGAATGCTTTTTGCTTCCATTGATATAGGCTCGAATGCCGTCCGACTTTTCTTCTGCAATGTTTTTGAATTAAACGGGAAACCCATTCTGGAGAAAGCTTCGCTGATAAGAATTCCATTGCGACTTGGAGAAGATGTGTTTGAAACGGGCTGTATCTCTCCTAAAAAAGAAGAAAACCTGATCAAGACCATGCACGCATTTAAAATGCTAATGGATGTATACAAACCTCTCGATTATATGGCATGCGCTACCTCTGCCATGCGTGAAGCATGTAACAGCAAACAGATCATTGAAAAAATAAAAAAAGAAACCAACATTTCTATCAATATTATCGATGGAATTGAAGAAGCAATGATCGTGAGTGCAACCAATAATATCAACACCGGTAAAAAATATTCGCTTACAATGTATGTTGATGTTGGCGGCGGAAGCACCGAAATATCTGTTTTGAAAAATCACGAATTGATTGCATCATCTTCTTTTTCTCTTGGAACCTTAAGAATGCTGGGAAATAAGGTTGATGAAATGGAATGGGTTAAGTTAAAAGAATGGTTAAATGAATTCAAAAATGATTTCGGGAAGATCTATCTTGTTGGTTGTGGCGGAAATATTAACAAGCTTTCAAAGCTTTATGCCGATCAGCCCGATAGTTCAATGAGTTTATCTGGGCTTGAACATGGATATAAAAAACTTTGTAAAATGACACTTAAACAGCGAATTGAAGAAATGGGAATGCGTCCCGACCGCGCTGATGTTATCATTCCTGCTGCTGAAATATTTATTTCAATAATGAAAACAATAAAATCAGATTTTATTTTTGTACCAAGAATTGGACTTTCCGATGGATTAGTTTACACGGTATATAAAAATTATAAAGAAAAAACAGAAACCTTTTCGCAAAAACTTCACTAAATATATTTTTCATAAAATTCAGGATATACACGAAATTGATTGATTTCATTCTTTTTTTAAGTTAATTTTGCAAAATATTTTTTTGCAGAAAACTATGCAGGAATTAAAGATTGAAAAAGAACGACAGGAAATAATAAAACGGTACAGGAGTCTCCTGAAAGTTTGCAAACCAAATACTTCTGCGGAAGATAAAAGACTTATTCGCAAAGCTTTCAACCTGGCAGTGGAAGCGCACAAAGATATGCGCCGCAAATCGGGCGAACCCTATATTTATCATCCCATTGCCGTTGCGCATATTGCCGTTGCAGAGATCGGGCTTGGCACAACTTCTATCGTTTGTGCTCTTTTACATGATGTGGTTGAAGATACCGATTACACATTATCTGATATTCGCGGATTATTTGGAGAAAAAGTTGCCCGTATCATTGACGGACTGACAAAGATATCTGAAATCTTCGACCACAATTCTCCTTCCATGCAGGCTGAGAATTTCAGGAAAATGTTGCTTACGCTTTCCGATGATGTCAGGGTAATACTTATCAAACTTGCCGACCGCCTGCATAACATGCGTACACTTGGTGCAATGTCACACCAAAAGCAACTTAAAATTTCATATGAAACATTATATCTTTTTGCTCCATTAGCTCACAGACTTGGTTTATTTTCAATAAAAAGCGAACTTGAAGACCTTGCATTAAAACATACAGAACCGGAGATATATAATACCATTGCAGAAAAAATCAGAGAAACAGAAAAAGCAAGAACAAGATTTATTATACGCTTTATCGAGCCTATCAAAAAAGAAATGATAAAGCAAAACATCGATTTTACTATCACTCACCGAACAAAATCGGTAAATTCGATCTGGGCGAAAATGAAAAAGAAAGAAATTCCATTCGAAGAAGTTTTCGATCTGTTTGCTGTAAGAATCGTTGTTAATCCCCCAATAGAACAAGAAAAAGCAGAATGCTGGAGAGTTTACTCTATCGTTACTGATTTCTACCGGCCTAATCCAGACAGGTTGCGCGACTGGATATCAAATCCAAAAGCAAATGGGTATGAATCGCTACATACCACTGTTATGAGCACTCCCGGGAAATGGGTTGAAGTGCAGATACGCAGTAAACGTATGGATGAAATTGCTGAAAAAGGATATGCTGCTCACTGGAAATACAAAGAATCAGGCGGAGGTGGTAATGAAACCGGTCTTGATGAATGGCTCAAAAAGATCCGCGAACTTTTAAAAAGCCCGGAAGGCAATGCACTCGACTTCCTTGATGATTTTAAACTGAATTTATTTTCAGATGAAATTTTTATTTTTACTCCGAAAGGCGAATTAAAAACTCTTCCTATCAATTCCACAATTCTTGATTTTGCTTACAACATTCACTCGCAGATTGGCGATAATTGTATCGGGGCAAAAGTCAATCACCGACTTGTTCCTTTGAATTACAAGCTTAAAAGCGGCGACCAGGTTGAGATCATTTCTTCAAGTAAACAAAAACCCAAAGAAGACTGGCTTGGATATGTTACCACTGCAAGGGCAAAATCGCACATCAAAGCTGCCCTGAAAGAAGATAGCAGGAAACTTGCCGAAGAAGGAAAAGAAATTCTTATGCGTAAATTCAAGCAACTTAAACTTGAATTTAACAATACGAACCTTTCAAAACTTGGCAATTTTTATAAGATACCCAACTCACAGGAATTGTTTTGCCAGGTAGCTTCAGGCAAGATCGGTTTACGCGAGATAAAAACATATATACAGGAAACCGACCGTTCAAAATGGCTTAAATATTTCACATCGCCATTTTCCCTTCTTTCAGGAAAAGAAAAAGAAAGCAAAGACAAACCACAACCTGCAATTACTTCGCAACTAAAGAATAAACCCGATACTTTGCTTATCGGTGATAACATGGATAAGTTACAATACACTTTATCTCCATGCTGCAACCCTATTCCCGGCGATGATGTATTTGGTTTTGTAACTATCGGCGAAGGGATCAAGATACACCGCACCAATTGCCCGAATGCCGTTAACATGCTGTCGAAATACGCTTACCGGACTGTAAAGGCAAAGTGGACAAACAATGAATCGCTTGCATTCCTCGCAGGAATAAAGATCATTGGCATTGATAAAGTCGGGATAGTGAACGATATTACTTCTGTAATTTCGGGCGATCTTAACCTGAACATGCGTTCTATCAGTATAGACAGTAATGCCGGAACTTTTGAAGGCATTGTTATGCTTTATGTTCACGATACAAAGCACCTTCACGATCTTATTCAAAACTTAAAAAAAGTTGAAGGAGTGAAACAAGTTCTCAGGATAGATAAAACCTGATCTGTCGTTTCTGCTTGCTTCTATTTTATTTTTATCCCTTTACTCCTTTTCGTATTATTTTTTTTATAATTTTATGCAATCAAATCACCCGTCATGATCAATCAGGAAACTTTAAATACCGTTAAACAAATTTTCACTTCTTATATTGAAATAAACGGACACAGAAAGACACCCGAAAGATTTACCATTCTGAAAGAAATTTACATGCAGGAAGGTCATTTTGATATAGAATCTCTCTATATCCGGATGAAAAACAGCAAATACAGGGTAAGCAGGGCAACACTTTATAATACGATAGAACTTTTGCTTGCCTGCGGACTTGTAGTAAAACATCAGTTCGGAAAAAATGTGGCACAGTTTGAAAGAGCTTATAAATTCAAACAACACGATCATGTTATCTGCATTGAATGCGGTAAAATGATGGAATTTTGTGATCCTAGAATTCAGGAAATAGAATCATCTGTAAGCAAACAACTCGATTTCGAAATAAGCCATCATTCGCTTACGTTCTTCGGAAAATGCAATGAACATACTAAGCCTAAATAAAATTATAACGCTGATTGATTATAAAAGATGAAAGTTGATGTACTACTAGGCCTTCAATGGGGCGACGAAGGAAAAGGAAAAATTGTTGATGTGCTTACCCCGCAATACGATGTTGTTGCCCGTTTTCAGGGCGGACCAAATGCCGGACATACGCTGGAATTCGGCGGAAAAAAACATGTGCTGCATACCATTCCTTCAGGAATTTTCCATCCCGATAAAATGAATGTCATTGGTAATGGCGTTGTTATTGATCCCGTTATTCTTAATAAAGAAATTATAAAACTCACCGAAAGAAATGTTGATGTTACCAAAAACCTTGTTATCTCAAGGAAATCGCATCTTATTCTTCCATCGCACCGTTTGCTCGATGCAGCCAATGAAGCAGCAAAAGGGAAATCAAAGATAGGCTCTACATTAAAAGGAATTGGTCCTTGCTACACAGATAAAGTTGCCCGGAATGGCATAAGAATAGGCGATATTGAAAAAACAGATTTTATTACTATTTACGAATCGCTAAAACAAAGGCATCTTGAACTTATCCGAAATTTGCATTTTGATTTTTCTGAATATAAAATTGACGGCGACCTTTTCACCGACTACGAAACCAAATGGTTTGCGGCAATTGAAATTCTTAAAGCCATTCCATTCATTGATAGCGAGATTTATATAAACGATTGCCTTAAAGCCGGTAAACCTGTTATAGCCGAGGGAGCGCAGGGCTCGATGCTCGATATTGATTTTGGCACTTATCCTTTTGTTACTTCGTCAAACACTGTTTGTGCTGGCGTTTGCACCGGACTTGGCATTTCGCCAAGAACGATAGGGGAGGTTTACGGGATTTTTAAAGCCTACTGCACACGTGTTGGCAGCGGTCCTTTTCCTACCGAGCTTTTTGATGAAACAGGCGAATTGCTTAGAAAAAAAGGGAACGAATATGGCTCTACCACTGGTCGCCCCAGGAGATGCGGCTGGCTCGATATTCCAGCGCTTAAATATTCCATCATGCTGAATGGCGTAAGCCAGCTGATAATGATGAAAGCCGATGTATTAAGCAGTTTCCCGAAAATAAATGTCTGCACTCAATACAAATACAAAGGAAAATCAATTGACTACATTCCTTACGAGATCAACAAAGGCGAGCTTATCCCGGTTTACAAAGAAATGAAAGGATGGAACAATGCCTTAACTGACCTTACATCCTACGACAAGCTTCCCGATGATTTAAAACGATATATTGAGTTCATTGAAAAAACCGTTGATGTTCCTATCACCTTTGTTTCCGTGGGTCCCGACAGGATGCAAACGATAAAAAGATAATATTAATCATTGATAAATAAAAAAGCGGAAAGTATTCTTCCGCTCTTTTTGTTCATTTATCATAAATCAGTGTTGTATTATTAATTTTTTATTCAATATGCCTTTTGTTGTTTGCAAATGGATGAAATAAATTCCGTTTGGCTCAAAAGATAAATTAATGGTTAATGATTGATGATTAAGCGCTGAAGAATTATTACCAGCTATTTCAAAAACCTTTTCTCCACAAATATTGTAAATTTCTATTGAATTCAGAGAAACAGAATTGTTGTATATAGTAACATTATCCATCGCAGGATTCGGACTTATTGAAATATTTTGTAATAATTGATTTTCATTTATACCCAATAAAAGTGAATCATTTGCCGTATTTGAAAATGAAGAAGAGTATGAAGCGCCTTTAGCTTTTAAAGTCGGATTGCATGCAGATGGAGATATCATTTCAATAGCATAATATGAAACTCCGACAGGAGGATAAAGATCGGTATATGTTGTTGCCGAAGTGGAAACACTGTCTATTAATTGCAAACCGTTTGATGTGCTTCCTCTCCATATCCTGTTTTTTATGGAGCTTATACCCTCATAATTTTCCCATATCAAATTCCAGCTACTATTGAGACCCTTGTTTATTGTAAGATGCATCGTTTTATGAACCGCTGTAGGAGATGATTCTGCACAAACCCCTTTAGCCGTCATATAATATTGTGCAGATACTTTATCAGGGTATGAAGATGTGTCAATAAAAACGCTCAAATTTGCCTTTGGGACATTGCCTATTAATGCATAACTACCGGTTACGGATGTTTCCTTATAAATATTATATGATTTCACAATAGTATCTGTGCTTTGTTCCCATATAATCTTATTTTTATTTGTTGCTTTGTCAACAGTTACAATACAAATTGACTGGTTAACATCTATACGGGTTTGAACCCGTTGCATAAAATAACCCTGGGCTGAATTTACATCGGTTACAATGACCTGTATGGTATCTTCGGGAAGATTTGTAGTGCAATAATTAATATGTGACGCTGTTGCTCCGTTGTTCCAGTGATAAGTATAGGGAGGAGTACCTCCACTAACAGATAAAGTTACATTATAGCAGCTATCATTACACGCAATAAACGGTACGTTCAGAATCATTGGTTTGCCATTTATCAGCATGTTTACATTCAATTGTGCATTTGCAATGTTTGAAATGAAAAAAAACATAGCAAAGCATATTTGCATAATAAGTTTTGTCTTCATCTGTTTATTTTTTTGTTTTTTAAAGGTCAGATGGAATACGCCATGTAATAATCATTTTGGTTGTTGTGAATATTATTGCTCATGGCTATTTCATCACTTTATGGTTTTAAATTAATTTTTTATTTCAACTTATATTCACAAATATATCAATATTACCATGAATTAACTGTTACCGTAGAGCCACTTTCAGCGCTAAATGTTCCGCTCCATATTGAATTTGTTAAATAATCACATCCACCCCATATTGCACCGCTTGAAGTTACAATTAAAGTTCCTCCACTTTTAATAGTAAATGTTGCATCGTGTTTTAAATATACTGCATTATTAATGGTAAGTGTAGCTCCTGATTCAACAGTAATATCACTATTCACAATTGTTCTATTATTCCATGTTTGATTAGATGTAATATCTAATAATGTGCTGCTAAAAGCACATATCGGTATAGTCCCCTGATAAGGAATGTAATTATGCGATGTAACCGTAATATTTAGATATCCGGTACTGGTAGGTTGAACACCACTTAAAGTTACAGTTAATGGACAGCCAGTACCTGTTATATCTTGTGTTACGAATACATCATTTGCTTTGTATAAGCAAACTGTTGCAGATACGCCATTAGGTAAATTGTTTATTGTAACAGTTACTGTATTACTTGTGTTAGGTGTTAAATCCGACGGTGCAGTAGAAATACTTAAATTTTGTGGTATTGCCGTCCATATTTCTGTTTCAGGATTACCTATGAGGTTATGAGAAAAATTTAAAAAATGGTAAAAACCTCCTCCAACATAATTATATTTTGACATTGCTTCAGCAATACCTATATGAGAATTAGTGTCATTGCTGGTAATTAAACTACAAAAATTTTTATAAATCAAATAAGAATAATAAATAAGACCAGATCTTGTATTTCCCAAAAAAGCAACACCTCCTGTTTGGGGTAATTTAGTAAATGCTTCACCGCAATTCATGCCACCTCCATTACGATGTGTACTGGTTATATCAAATGGAGTTATATCACAGCTGCAAGCATATACTATTGAAGGATAATTATTATTTGTTAAATCATCAAGACCATTTGCCGTTTCATAAACATCCCAAGGACTGCAATATTGATAGGCTTGTTGTGCATATATATGCCAAGAATAACAATTTGAATTGTCATATCCCCCACACATAACTTGGGCGGCACACTGCCCTTTAGGACAATGATAAGCGCCATAACCGCAACCACCATGGCAAAACCAACTGATAAGACCAAAATGATTATTATTCCATTCTGAAATTACATCATTTCCTTTAGGCGTTCCCATTATTGTACTATCAGGTTTTATGTATCCATTACTATAATAATCAGAATAACACGTTGTTGTTTCACCCCAAATAGTAGGATTAAACATTGGCAAATATGAAGCAACATATTGTGCTTCATTGTTCCCTTGCATTTCATCTGCCTGTATTGAAAAGGCATTTAATAAATAACTATAATTGCCGTTGCCGGGATTTTGTTCATATTTCAAAACTTTATTCGTCCAATTAATAACTTGTTGACTGGAATCGCATATTAATCTGCCAACAAATATTTCAGGCAAATAATCTATGGTATCTTGATGTTCTTCACCATAATATATATCATTATCTCTATTCCAATCACCATTAAGATCCGCAAAATATAAATCAGTTGGAATGCTATCTTCAAAATCAATTAAATTGTCCCCGCCATTTCCCACCCTGATGGGTACATTTGTGGTGGTATTACCTGCGATTAATGCCCACATGGTTCCATTAGGCGTAAGATATGCATCATGCAAATATTGCCGTACCTTTCCTGCATTGTCTGTAATTGGATAAGTGCCAATAATATCACCTTGACTATAGCTACTGCAATTATATATTCTATTTGTTGTAACAATTCCTATATTTATTCCTTTTCTTTTTTCCCAATCAATAAAGTTAGCAAAACCACTTACAAGTGTAGTATCTGTGATAATAACATATTTATAAACGGGTAAAGAACATCCCGTACTTTCTAAAGTTGGGGTAGTAATTATATTCGCTTTCGTCTTTTGTAAAGTTGTCGAAGTAATAATATCCTTTGGGTTATCAACTATGCTTTTTAGTATATATGCATATGTGGATTGATCTTTTTCTGCATGTGTTGCATAAAGTAGTTTGTTGTTCGTACTTTGTTTTAAACTAACAATAATATTAATTGACGAAAAAAAATCAATTTTATTCATCAAAGGATAATACTGAAAAGGAATAACGGCAATAGTAACAATTTGATTATGCCCATCAAAATATCCGCGGTTAACCAGTTTAACCATTTGCAATGGAAACGATGCCCCTGAGTTATATATTGCCGAATCAGGCTTGGTAAAGCCCTGAATTGTTGAATTTGTAGACATAGGCTTAGGTTTTTGTACGGGGTAAATCTTTGATGTTAAATTATGGCTTATCGCTGTAGAAGTAGTAAAACTAATATTATCCACGTCTTTCCCCTCAGGTATATATAGTTTAACATATTTTACAGGCAATTCTGGTTTGCCTGTATCTGCGGAAGTATATAGTTTAGCAACATTTACATGGTTATATATCTTGCCATCTGTCGACATTGAAGTACTAATGCTTAAATCAGAAGTATTAAGTGCTACGGTATAGTTTATTTGAGATTCAGCTTTTGCAAAAAACAATAAACTACTTATAATCATTACACAATATTTTTTCATGTCCTTTTATTTTATTCAATTATTAATTTAGTTATATAATAGTTACCATTCGGAACAAAAAGTTTGGCAAAATATATACCTGGAGAAAAATCAGTTTTATTTATTGTAATATCATTTTTCGCTGAAACAGTATAAGATTTTACCTCTCTTCCAAAAACATCAGTTATTGTTAATGTTGAAAAAGGATGCTCTTTAGAATTGTTCCATTGAATTATGCTTATACCAATTACCGGATTTGGTGAAATAGTAATGGAATTTTTAACAGATGTATAGATTGGAACACCTGTAATTGTTGGGAAACATGAATTAAATGTACCATATGTATTACTGTTAAAATAAACAATATCCTCATTTTGTTTAAAGCAACCTAATCCATTAGCACATCCACCTGTTGTTAAATCAAACACAGGAACTAATAAACCCCATTCACTTCCAATACCTTCTATCCATTTCGGATATGCGGAGAAAGGTATATTCCAAACATTAGTAAGGCTATATCTTTTCCTATAAGACCCATTGTTTATTATAACAGAATCAATATTTGCTATTATTAAAGTATCTACCCCATGAGAACAATTTTGATTTTGATTTACGAATTTTGAATAATCATATTTTATAGTATCTCCAATATTTTTAGAAAAGTCATAAATCATATATTCTTGAATAGAATCTTTTGGAAGATAAAAAACCCGTTTATTATCTTCCCTGATACCCCCATTATAAGTAAGAGTCGTATCAATATTATAGGTTGTATCAACAAGGCTATAAAATAATTTATGATATGTTTTACTATTTACTATAGTGTCCTTATGATTCAAGATATTTCGGTAATAATAGTATGTTCCCATAGTACCAGTTTGGTGGTATTCGCTCCAAACCGCATTACTGTCAGGGAATGGAACATATTGCTGTGCCTTAATCAAGACTGGCAATAATATTATTATAATTAATAATATTTTTTTCATGTTTCTGTATTTTTATTGGATTATTATCTTAGTTATATAATATTTACCATTCGGAACAAAAAGTTTGACAAAATATATACCTGGAGAAAAATCAGTTTTATTTATTGTAATAGCATTTTTTACTGAAACATTATAAGATTTTACAGTTCTGCCAAATACATCAATTATTGTTAGCATCGAATAAGGATGTTCATAGGAATTATTCCATTGAATCGTGCTAATATTAGTTACTGGATTGGGCAGTATAGAAACAGTATTTTCAATGGCTGTATATTTTTGAATACTAGTAATCGTAGGGTAACAAGTATTAACATTAGGGTTTAAGTACAACACCTCATTGTTTTGCCTAAAGCAAATCAAATCCCATGAACAATCACTACATGTTGAAAATTGTATTGGCGAAGGATAGGTTAATCCCAGGCTGCTACCAATACCCTCAATCCAATACGGTTGCCATCCTGCCATTTGATCAAAATGAAATACTTTATGATAATTACCATTAATTAAAATAGAATCAATACTGGTAATAATACCTGAATATAAATGATTGGTATTGGTATCACAACTAGATAAATCTAGCTCAATATGTAATGAATGTATTGTGTCACCAACATTTTTTGTAAAATCATACAATAAGATTTCATTTTGACAATAGCTGGATCGGAAATATATTTTCTTCGCTTGCTCCCTTATTGCACCATAATAAGTTGCTGTTGAAAGGTTCAGTATAGTATCGTTTAATTTATATAATTTATGATATTGTATTAAATTCAGAGAAGTATCCCCAATTAACCCATATCGAGTATATTC
>Ga0224523_1000993_pt1 | contig 12925 bp, 6 predicted proteins | sample CFST50metaG_FD_182732 | JGI IMG/M metagenome (GOLD analysis project Ga0224523, IMG submission 182732) | Peat soil microbial communities from Stordalen Mire, Sweden - C.F.S.T50 | ecosystem: Environmental > Terrestrial > Soil > Wetlands > Peat | place: Sweden: Norrbotten County, Stordalen Mire...
CAACAGGGTTATGTGAGGTACGAATTGCATTGACACCTACCTCTTTCAATAGTTCCAATCTACGTTCCCATGCACGGACTGGAACAGCCGATCCCAAAGCACCAGCATCATGATGTAGACAAACACCCTTGATTTTGATGTTCTTGCCATTCAGCCAATAGCCTGTTGCTGCTTCAAATTTGCTGTTCCGGACACCAAAAGTAGTAGACAGTTCATCAAAAGCATTCTTAGCTGATTTTATTTTTGTAATTGCTTTATAAAGATTGGGTTGATCCAGATTCCAAAGCTGAGGATTGACAACATCGATTGTCTGATTAACTGTTACTGACTTGCCTGCGTGAATCGATTGCTTTGAATCCATCGTCTTCACAACTTTACCCGCAGGATCGAGAATAGTGGTCTCCAATACTATTGAACTTTCTGATGCAGACTCATTGTTAATTTTAGCTTGTAAATTAATGGTCGCATTTTTATCACTCACCTGAGATGTTGTGACATAGACGCCCCATTGTTCAAAATGAACAGGATTTGTAATGACCAATCTTACATGACGATAAATCCCCGCGCCTGTATAATATCTGGAAGCAGGTTGTACAGAGTTATCGGCTCTTACAGCAATAATATTTGATTCTCCCTTTCCGGTTTTCAGATGTCCGGTCAGATCATAACTAAAGCTGATGTATCCATATGGACGTTTTCCTAAATGGAAACCATTGATCCATACATCACTATTGGTCATAACGCCATCGAACTCAATTGAAACCTTTTGTTTGGCGTCAGCATCATTGACAGTGAAACTTTTACGGTACCAACCTATCCCTGCCGGCAGATAACCACCACCACGACTTGTAGGATTTGCTTTGTCGTAGGGGCCCTCGATACTCCAGTCGTGAGGGACATCCAGTTTACGCCATTTCGAGTCATCGAAAACAGGGGCTTCAGCACCCTTGGCGTCATCTTTCAGAAATCTCCAATCGGAATCAAAGTTCAGTACTGTGCGGGCATTATCTTTGGGCTTTTGTGCCTGCAGCGAAAAGGCCATCAGGATAAAAAGAACACAAAATGAGTATGTAAATCCGGGTTTAAGCTTAAACATATGTCTTCGTTTTTAATTGGGTTGTATAAATAATTTATTGATGTTTCAATTTGAGATAAACAGGTTTATCCCTGTCGCAGGTAATATATCCATTTTCATATCCAAGTTCGGCAATCTGAATTACACTCCTTTTTGTATCGACAGGTTCTGTTGACCCAGGGATTTTTTTTGCTTTGCCTGGATGGACAAAATAGATGATAAAGGCCCTGTCGCCACTGACAATGACATCTGCATGGTTACCCATAAATCCATCTTCAGGACCTGTACCAGGTTTTTCCAGAATACGATCAGGTTGTTTGGTCCAGTTCAGCAGGTCAGTGGAATAATAGAGTCCAAAGCCTGCCCAGTTATCGACAAGCAACCAGTATTTATCTTTCCATTTAAATACATTGGGACCCTCGCCACTTCTATCGCCAACTGCTTTTCCTTTATCCTGCCAATTATACAAATCGGGGCTATCAGCATAATATATTGATTTACCGTCTTTTTCATTATTGTACCACATCCGCCAGTTACCATCAGGCATCTGGATTACACAAGCATCAATAACTTTCTCATTGGCAAGTTTCAGTACAGACTCATATTTCCAGTTGAGTAAGTCTTTGCTGGTAAGGTGAACGATTACCCGTGGATGATTCCAATCGGTAAATATCCCCGGGACATAGGTCAGATAAATATGATACAATCCCTTATATTCAATGACTTCAGGAGCCCATTGGGTGTATTGCTTGTCGGGCCGGTAGTTGATATTGGCCGTATCGCGATATTTCCAGGTAGCACCATCGTCAGAAGATTCTGCAATACCGATTCTGGTTCCATGAACCCAGGTTACACCGGTTTCATTTTTTGCATTGGCCCTGCGGTTGGTGTAAAACATAAACCACTTCTTTTCATTCTTGTTCCAGATAATCGTTGGGTCGGCTGCACCGTCAAAAACAGGATCCCTGAACAAAGGTTTGTCGGCAAGTTTCCCCTGATTGTTATTTTGAGCCCAAAGAGTATCTGGCATCGAAAAACCAAGTAGGAAAATGAGAAAATACAAAAATTTCATTCGCTTCATCTGTAAGATATTTAGTTGATAACCCAAGTAACTTCTGAATAATTCAGGATTTTTGGTTATTCCTTATTTGCTTTGGACATCTGTTCGAAAAGGTGATGCAGGCAGATCTGCTTTATTATACAGGCTTGTCGGAGGGTTATTTGCCCATCCATAACGAACTGCTACAGGTTTAGGAACATCAGGGCTGGAAACGATAACGGTATTACCCTCAATTTTAGCATCGGCCCAAACAAATTTCTTATCATCACCGGCTATAGCAAATCCTTTTAGTTTATCACCTTTACATACTAAGCCTGTATCAGTAGATTTAAAAAGCAATTTAATGGTATTTCCCTTTACTTCCATTTTATCATAAAGTGGCCCCGAATAGGTTATTTTTTCGCCATAAGCTATTGCTCTTGCAGCCAGTACTGCGCGTCGTGCTATCTCTTGTTTATTTTTTGGATGGACATTGATCATATTCAAAGGATCAGCATTATCAATAGCTACAACCATAGCAGTATTTGGAATCGAAAGATTTAATAACTGAGCCTCACGCTTAATGGCTTCATCACCACCTGATGCAGGAATAGTATCATACCTCTTCCCAATGTTAGCAAGCTGTACATAGATGAATGGAAAATCACCCTGATTAAATTGCTTTCTCCAGTCTCCTATCAACGTTTCCATTAAATCACGGTATATAGATTTCGTAGGACTGTTAGATTCGCCCTGATACCACAATGCCCCCTTTATGGCATAAGGTAGAAGTGGTGCCACCATCCCATTCCATAGTACGTATGGATTATGTTGATCAATGACTGGATTTGGGTTTTTCGGACCTCGCAGTTCATCTTTACCTTCAGCTTTTGCCTTGGCAGCATCAACAACCCATTTGTCATGTGCTATTTTGTATTTTGCTTGAGCGGCTGTATCGGTCCGATATTTATCCAACTTATTCTGGAAAGTGGAGAGCAGTGTGCTGAATTCAGGATTGGATTGTAATGCTGTTTTGCTGATCCAGGCTTCAGCAGTACTGGCTCCGAACGTAGTTACTACCAACCCGATTGGAATGTTCAGTTTCTTCTGCAGATCACGTGCAAAGAAATAGGCCAAGGCAGAAACATGTCCTACCGTTTGAGGAGAAATGATTTCCCAGTTTCCTTGAACCTCTTTCTGAAGATGCTCATTGGGAGAAAAAGTTGTCTTGAATACCCTGATGAGAGGATAATTGGCTGCTGCTACTTCTTCTTTCTCATTGAAAACGCCACACCAATAGCGGTCTTCGCGAGCTACCGTGAAATCCATGTTTGATTGTCCGGAACAAAGCCATACTTCGCCAACATAAACATCCTGTAGGGTAACAGTATTGACTCCTTCAACGGTCATGGTATATGGTCCGCCGGCATCCAGTTTATTCAGTAAGATACTCCATGATCCATCTGCAGCTGTAACAACAGTTTTTATTTGCTTATTAAAAGTCATGGTTACTTTCTCACCGGGAGTTGCCGTTCCCCATATAGGAACCATTTTATTTCTCTGTAAGACCATGTGATCGCCAAAAGGGCTGGCCAGTTTAACATTGGCAAGGATATTTCCGGATAACAGTGAAAATAAGATTGCAATAGTAAAATATTTTATCTGTTTCATGATTCAAACTTTATTAAAAATCAAATGATACGTTATAATAATTTTCCTTATTTATGAACTGAAGTTTCAAGGTCACCGATGAAGTCACGTTTGGGTCCCATATTCAATGAATGACAATGTCAGAGCAGAACAATCAAGATGAGAAAAAAACCGAGGTATGCTTTAACTTAAAATTAACTTTTTAAAAAAAAATTAGGCAATACCTGATCAGATATTGCCTAATTTTTTATTTCAATATATTCTACTTCTTAAAAGAAATAAAACCATTTTTAAAAAATTTATTACCATTTGAAAGGCAAAAACCAGTTGGCAGGATTTGCAAGTTTAGCTCTTACGGTACCTGCGTCAGCACTGTGGGCAGCATCGAACTTGGCACCAATTTTATTGGCCAGATAGTTAGGATCAGTAGCCTGTCTTCTCATAGCAATTCTCAACAAGTCACCCCAACGGTTACCTTCGAAAGCTGTTTCCAGTCCCGATTCAGCAATAATCAAATCTTCGGTATCATTGATAAGATTAGTCTTGTTGATGATTGGCCTTACAGTACCCAAAGCACCTGTCATATTAAATGACCTAGTTGAATCAACAGCTACTTTCATATCACCTGCTCTGGATCTTACTCCTACATTGCGATAATATAAGCTCCTGTAGTATGGATAGGTACCATTTCTTCCATCGAAATAATAGGGTGCAACATCAAAAGCAGCTACTCCGGTGGTTGGATCGATGCGTCCGGTAGGATCAGTGCTTTGTTCGTAATTGGTCACATCAGTTGGAGCTGCTGCAGGCCAGTTTGGTTGCCATGTGGTACTAATTCCATTATTTATAAAAGACATAGCTAATCGATCTCTTCCATCATGATTTGCAGCTTCAGCATAACGCAACCACAAATTTGCAGCACGATACAAGATCATCTTTCCGGCTGTCTCAAACGGTAATGATGTACTATAGGTATACAGGAAGTACTTGTTAATATAAGGTTGTGACGTCACAATAGTATTATTTGAATAAGATGTATTCACATTGTATGATCTGCCAAGACCTCTGATATCGGTAGGTGTTCCTTTCAATGGATAATTATCGTTTCTGAACTGCGTATTCCAGTTGGTAATGGATAAATCAGAGGGTCTGATTAAATAACTACCATATGGAGAAAACAGATCAATAAAAGGATTTTTAGGATTGAAGTTCTTATCATAAGGTAAATCCCACATGATTTCATAGTTGGAATAACGCTCGCCATAAGGTTGTCCAAAAATATTAGCCCAGTTGGCTCCATTGATATTTGTAGTATAACCTAATTTATAGTACTCATAGGTTTGTTCACTTGCAGGATTGGTATTGTATGGAATTCCACCAATATTAACAGCATTCACATAGGCTGTAGCAGCTTTTGTCCAACTTCCCTGCCACAGATAGAGATCTCCCAGTAAACAGTTTTTGTCTACAAACATCTTTGCAGTACTGTATGTATCAACAGTGGTGAGAAGGCTGCTTCCGGAAGGATAAGGCATATTATATGGAAGAGATTCCATAAAAGTAACAAGTGTATTAATCAGTTGAGTTAACCCGATGCGGGGATATTTGGTTGCATCGCTCAAATCATTCACATCGACAATTGGGGCTGTGATGTAAGGAATTGTACCATACTGGATTCCCAACTGTAGATAAAGCCATGAACGAAGCGCTCCGATGTCAGAATAACGCTGGTTAAACTGATCAACTGTCATCTTATGTTCAGTCAACATGATCTGAAAATTCTGCAGTGCATCGTTGCAATTGTTTATCACTTCATAAAATGGTCTCGGGTCAGCATAGGGATTATCCGGCGTAACGGAATGCGTACTCAATTGTTTTAAATATTGATTTGAATTTGAAGTAACATCTGTTAAGTCAGCTCTTAATTCATTCAATATTACATACCGATCCATAACATTCATAAATTTACCATAGATCCCTACAACAGCAGCATCTGCATCATAAACATTCCGATACATCTGCGTTGCCACAACGACTGACTTAGGCTGAATATCAAAAACTTTCTTACAGGATATTAAACTTAGCGATATAACAACCGGTAAAACAATTATTAATAGCGTGATTATTTTCTTTTTCATAATGAATTCATTATTTTTTAAACAATGGTCTGGTTTTATAATCCGATTCGAACACCTAATTGCATAGTCCTGAACTGTGGTTCGAGCCCAAGATCAATTCCTTGGGTGAAAATGCCTCCAGTAGCACTGAATTCCGGGTCATAACCTAAGTACTTGGTCAATGTAATGACATTGTTTCCGGTTGCGTAGATCTTTATGTATTTGATCATTACGCCGGATTTAATAGGATAATCATAGGTTAAAGATATCGTTCTTAAGCGAATATATGAACCGTCTTCAATCCAACGATCTGAGAAACGTGAGTTTCCAACAGGATCACCCCAGGTTGCCCTTGGAACATTGGTAATTTGACCATCGGCTCTCCACCTGTTGTTGATATCAAGCGTTTGATTTTGAGCTCCCGACTCTGCCTCAAGTACATTACGGGTATAGTTATAAATATCATTTCCTTTGCTGAAAGTAATTAATGCATCAAAAGAAAGTCTTTTCCATGAGATAACATTACTGATCGCACCGGTAAAGTCTGGATTAGGATTTCCAATGACCTGCATGTCTTTACTGTCAATCACTTTATCGCCATTAACATCTACAAACTTAACATCTCCACCTTGAAAAGGAATCAGATTACCACTTGCGTTTCTACTGGATAATCCAGCAGCTGCAGCTTCAGCATTTGTTTTGTAAATACCGTTAGTCTTATATCCATAGAATAAATTTGCAACACCGCCCACCTGAGTCAGATAAGATGCTCCGGCATATGTGGTAACCATATTGTTAACGGGTAATGCAGTGACCTCATTCTTTGAATGACTCAGTGTTAAACCCATATCCCATTTCACAGCACGATTGATTAATCTTCCATTCATAGCCAATTCAATACCGGTTGTTTTCATAGCTCCACTATTGGTAATAGCATAAGAAAATCCGCTGGTAGAATTGATGGGTTGGTAGAGAATCATGTTGTCGGTATGATTTCTGAAAACATCTAAACTAAAACTCAGTCGTTCACCGAAAAGAGCAGCATCAATACCCAAATTCATTTTAGCTACATTTTCCCATTTCAATGCGGGGTTTCCTATGTTTCCTCTGACAAGACCTTCCATTCCTAAAAGGTTTTGTGATACATAGTATTGCTGAGCAGTATAGTTTCCGATATCATCATTCCCAACTAAACCATAGCTGGCTCTCAATTTTAACATATCGACGAATTTAACCTGAGACATAAATTTCTCGGATGAAATCAACCAACCTGTTGCGAAAGAAGGCATGAAGGCATATTTATAGGTATTATAAGTTACGGTCATTGCTTCAGCAACGTCGTTTCCAAACCTGGATGATCCATCAACAGCTAAATTGAATGAAAAAATATATCTGTTTTTTAGCTTATAATCTGTATTGAGATAAATGTCCAGCCAGTTCCAATTTCCAAGTTGACCACCAACTTGTCTTAATGAAGCAGCACCATTACCAACACTTACAAAATTATCTGTCGCTGAATTATAGCCAAGACCATATTCATCAGAACTTGAATTGCTATTATAACGCTCTCCAAAATTGACAGATAAATCATGGATATATCCAAATGTTCTTGAATATGATAAACGGGTATCATTATATAATGAATACAAACGCTGTACATTACTTCCCGATCTGTTGGTTGCAATTGCCAGAGATAATGTATCATTTGTTACACCGTTACTTGGAATGAACATCGATTCACGTACTTTATCAAAAGTTACACCAACAAGTGTACTGGCTTTCAGATATTTATTCAGTGTATATTCAAGTCCAAAAGAACCGGAAAAACGATAGTTCTTGTTAAGATCCTGTACGTTTTGGATTACGGCAGTTGGATTACTGACTCCCATAATGTCAACACCTGCTAAATTTGGAGATGCCAACCCATTATTATCAATCTGATTGATCGGGAGGAAAGGAGCTTTAACTAATCCAAGATATAAAGGATTTGATTTGGCATTGATTCCCTGATCCTTTAATTGTTGTTCACTCGAAGTAAATGCCAGGTTTGCAGTGGCTTTTAATCTGGCAGATAAATTCAGGTTAGCATTGAATCGGGTAAAATAACGGGTAAGCCCTGTATTATCAGTGATCCCTTTATTGCCGGTGTATCCCAACGACAAAGCATACGTTGCAATATCATCACCCCCTGTTACCTTTAACTGATAATTTTGGTTAAAACTGTTCTTCATTACCTGATCCTGCCAGTTGGTCTGGTTGTGATAACGATAATAATCAGGATTGGTCTTATCATCATTCATAAAGGGCAAAGCCTGAATCTGATCATTCGTCAGTCCGCTTGTCTGTAATACATTAGACAAATAGGTTCGGTAATCACTGGCATTCATCACAGGAATCTGGCGTGGTGTTGTATTAAAACCTCCATAAGCAGCAAAGTCAATTTTGGTAGCCACATCTTTTGCTTTTGCTGTAGTGATCAAGATAACGCCATTGGCACCTTTGGTACCATAAAAAGAGGCTCCGTCTTTAATCACGGTAATATTGTCGATATCATTGAGTTCGATATCAGCCAAAGGATTAGTGGCATGCCCGGTTATGAGTGAATTACCATAAGAATTCACATCATAGATAACACCATCTACAATGATTAACGGTTGATTGGTTGCATTGATTGAACTAAACCCACGAAGGAATAAATCTGCACCAATAGCCGGCGTTCCTGAACGACGGATAGCATTCAAACCTGCTACCTTACCTTGAAGATAAGTATCCGGGGTTTCAGCAGTACGTTGCCAGTTTCCATCTGTATTAAATGATGTTACAGCATGCGCAATTTGGTTCATCGGCTCACTGCCATAAGGCATTTTGGCTTCATCATAGACAGACTGAAAAGCATCTTCATAAAGACTCACTTCAACAGTTGTCCTTCCTTTTAGTGCTAATTCTCTTGACTGATATCCCGGACCGGAAATCATCAATGTAGTACTTATTTCAGGAACAGTAATCGTAAAAGCTCCTTTATCATTGGTGATGGCAGCAGAGTATCCCGGAACACTGATATTGATACCGGGTAAACCTTTTCCGGTAGATGCTTCTTTCACTGTGCCTTTTACTTTAAAACCATCTTTTTTCAGTTTGGTAGCAACAGTTGCTGTTGGCTTAACTGAGTTATTCTGAGCAATTGAATAAATGTTTGATAAAGCAACTATCAAGCTCAGCAATAAAATTCTCTTGGCCACTTTCGTAAATATGTGCATAAATTTCAGATTATTTAAAAGCATTTTTTAATTAGTTACGGGTACCAGTTTAATATAGTCACAAACAATCGAGTTTGTACCATTCGTTGTAGTGGTGGCACCAACCAAAAATGTATCCATTTTACCCCAGGCAGGATCTGTATATGTTCCAATTAAAGTTTCATTGTAATTTAAAATGTCAACTTGTTTATAGGGTAATGTTGGAAGAATAGTTAACGATCCAAAAGTTACGGCTTGTGAAAAATAAACAATTGGAGCTGCTACCGTTCCGGTTGTATTAAAATCGCGGACAGCAACCCAATAAACATTATAAGCTGCAGAATACAATGTCGGAAGGTAATGAAACCAATAGGAAGCTTTAGTGGTATTGTAAATATAAACTTCACTAAAATCCACATTGGTAAATGGGTTCCTTCTGGTAATTGTAGATCTTGTGCCATAACTTCCATAATTGCTCGCCCAATAGGTAAAGGTATTTCCCCAATAGGGATCAGGTTTTGCCGGAGAACTAGTAAAGTTTTCTGTCTGAACATAGATAGGTTTAATTTTACTAGCCATCTTATAATCAAGCCTGCTCATTACATAAACAACTCCATTGCTTACCTTGTGTGTTTCTACTATAGCGCTTTTATCCAAATGAATTCTGGTACTATCGATTGAAGTCAAAGTGTCAGGTAAATTAGCAGAAAAATCACCTACGAATACCAGGTCCTTACAAACGTTCCAGTTCGTAAGACTATCCGACATAAATAAATTGCGTGCAGCGGTATTCAATGGATTATTTAGCACAAAATACTTAGAAATTTTAGATTTTTCAGTAGCATAGGCGGCATCTGTCAATATCACAAAGGTGAATTTTAGATCTTCGTTCTTTATATTAGCAGCTCTTTGAAGGAAATAATTAACATTAACCACACCTGTTCCCGGTTTCAGATTAGGAAGACCTGTGGTTGGATTGATGCTAATTACGGTTGCCAGTGTGGTATCAACATACGAATAGCTGAGACTATTCAAAAATGTTTGCTGCATCGAAGCAGCAGCACCGGTCAGATATTCCCATGCATTAGGTTTTGGAACGATAGCTTTATCTACAGTATGCAATACTCCGTTACCAACCCACCTGTTAGCCGTAATGATATTTGCTTCTTCAAAAGTAGTCTTGGTAAAGATGATATTTTTACCATTTAATGTCCTGATAGTCAATGAAGGATTAGGTGCACTGGTCAGGTAAGATTGATTGGTAATATGATTAGCTACAAACTGTTTCAATTTAGTTGTATCGCTAAGCACCGTCTGATCCATAGCGGTAATAGCGGTGTTGGTGGGAGCCCATATTGTAAATGTTTTGGACGAGGCTACCACCTTATCGTATCCTGTTTTATTGAGCAAATCAGCAAATTTGCTCAGATCCGGGTTCAATTTTATCTGCGCCAGCAAATTAACTGCGCCCATCGGATCTTGTATTTTGTTATGATCATCCCATTTGTCTTTACAGCCAGATAGAAATATACCTATGAATAAAGACAGTAAGATGATATACTTATTTTTAAATGCGATCATTTTTCTACTTCTTAATGATGAATACTTTGTTAATTTTTCTCCTGCAACACATAGGTATTGCAGGAGAAAGGGGTTTAAAATTTATGGACGCGGAACCAATGTACCATCCGGATTAAACCTTGGATAAACCTGATCATCGGTAACCGGGATAAACTGAACAATATCAAAATTATTGGTACTTTGACTTCCGGAAACGTTTTGAATTCTGAAGATATGTCTATCCGTAGTTTGAATATTCACTATCCCCAATAAACGGGCACCAAAATTAGTAGTTGAATTTGCAGTGTATTGTTTCCATCCCTGCGCTTCGAGATCAGCATCTGTACCGGCAGGTCTGGTAGTTGTAAATTCGAGCAACTTGGCAAGAGGAGCTCCATCAACAAGTACCTGATTGATACAGGATGATCCAGAAGATTGTTTTTGTACCCTATACCCTACCCATACCTTGTATTGACCTTTTACAATCAAAGGTGTTCTCATCTCATACCATGAAGGTCGGTTAGGACCACCAAGATCAATAAGGATAACATCACTGTATAGTGCATAATTTGTAGTTGATCCGGTTGTACTATATGAATAATGTACTCCAAAAGCCCCACCCATAATTTGCCAGGTATAATCGGCAATAGGATAAGCCGGAGATGAAGTTTGGTTATTGAAATTTACTACCGTTGTAGATTTACGAAAAATAGAAGTCTGCTTACGGATTTCAGGAAAATCTGCAACATCCCAATCCACACGTACCGGTTTCCTGATTTTCAGAATAATATGACCCAAGAGGCTATGGAATACACCATTGGTTGCTGAATTATCACTATTGGGTCTGTCCATCGGGATACCCGGTTCATGAACCCCCAAAAAAGTAACATCATTTATCAATATTGTTGTTCCTTGCAATGAAGTCGAAAGGATTTCCTGTGGAGCAAGTGTCACCTGAGACTGAGAAGAGGCAATATCGGCCAAATACTTTGCATCGGTTATAATATGATATGCCATAAACAGGAACAAACTGTCAGTTGTATTTTTAGGATTACCCGTTGTACATAACCTTGCCTTTAATGCAGCATAAGTACTAAAACCGGCAACTTTAAAAATAGAATCAGGTTCAGCTAAAGCAGTAAGAAATTTCTCATTGGCATTCGGATTATTTACCGGTAGAATATTCAGTGTATCATATAGTCCTGTTTCCTTTAACGCCTGGGTGAAAATAGTATATTTGGGGTTATTCTCAATCAGCTGTGCAACAGTATATTTAGCAGGAGTCAATACATGATCGATAGAGTGGATAATTCCATTACCTACCACGATATCAGCTGTAACAACATTTGCCTGACGGTTGATGACAATCTTAGTAACACCCCCAACGTTTGTAGCACCTGTTATTAGGTATTGTCCGTACATGGTAAGTGATGGTAGTTTCCCATCGGTAAACTGATTTGAACGGATCGTGTCGGATAACAGATGAAACCTTACCATATCTTTCAAAACAGCAACATCCACCTGATCAACAGAAGTTTTTCCCAAATCTTTCAAATATTGATCGATGGCAGCATTAGTCGGTGCAAAGAGCGTATAGGCGCCATAAGCATTCAAATAGCTTGCATTGCCCGTTATATCCAGAATTTTTCTAAATTCAGAAAATGTGCCCGGATATTTATCTAAATATGAAGTCATGTTGACATCGCCTGTAGTATTATAGACAAGTGTCTCTTTTCTGCATCCCCATATTCCAATCAAAATTAACAGACTAAGGGTTAATAAGCCCAAAAATCGATTTGTTGTTGAAATCTTTTTCATATTTTTTGATTTTAAGGGTTCGTTTATTGATAAAAAGGATTTTGAACTAACTTTGAATCAGTTTGCAGTTCATAAGAATTAATTGGTAAATAATGGCTTCTGACATCTTTATATTTATTCAACATCAATTGTTGTAATGCAGGAGGAGCAATCGAAACAACTGCATCAAGCATATATTGAAGATGAGCATAATTATTGCGTTTTGAATTGCGCAAAATATCGAACCACCTTTTCCCTTCAAAAGCAAATTCACGTGCCCGCTCAGCCATAATATAGTCTGTAACATCAACTGCTGAATTTGGATCTGGTGCCATTGCTGTAGCCGGAAGTGCATTGGCTCTGTATCGGATTACATTTACCAAATCCAGTGCTGCCTGGCCATTATTGGTCCATGCCAGTGCCTCGGCTTTCATCAATAAAATATCTGAAT
>Ga0224523_1001000_pt1 | contig 12849 bp, 6 predicted proteins | sample CFST50metaG_FD_182732 | JGI IMG/M metagenome (GOLD analysis project Ga0224523, IMG submission 182732) | Peat soil microbial communities from Stordalen Mire, Sweden - C.F.S.T50 | ecosystem: Environmental > Terrestrial > Soil > Wetlands > Peat | place: Sweden: Norrbotten County, Stordalen Mire...
GTACGTGTATAAGTAACAACTGTATGGTCTCCATTGGAAGTACCGCAAATCTGGTATGAGCCGGCAATAGCTGCCCATGTTTGCGTACGTACCAGGTCGAACCAACGATAGCCTTCACCATAATATTCGCGTGAACGTTCTGCCAAAATATAGTTAATGTCAATGGTTGCAGGTGTCGCAGCTACCATAGCAGCACTATTGTCAGCCACTAATGTGGCATTTGCGGCGTTGCTAAATTTCCATTTTCCTGCACGTGCACGAATAACATTGATCAAACCTTTGGCCGTTCCATCATTAGCGTATGTTCCGGTTATGGCTGTTGTAGTTGCACCCTTCACAGCTGCTTCTGCTGCGATAAAGAAGAATTCGGAGAATTTAGCAATTACGTAAGGACGGGTACTACCGGCATTTTGTTGTCCCAATCCGGTACCATTGTCTGTACGGTAAGGTCCAATCTTCCAAATATCAGGATACATTAATCTGCTTATTCCACTTGGTCCTACTACATAATCAGCTCTTCCCGGCATTATGCCAGCACCAACATTGCTGATACCAGCGGTACCTGTACCCGGATAAACAATAGTTGGATCATCAGTGTTCAGGAATGAGAGTACTGCAGCACCCGGAACAACAGGCATGCTGTTTGCGTTATTCAAAGAAGTTTGAGTGAGGCCACCTAAGTTCCAGTTTGCACGGAAAACAGTAGTAAAAGTACCATCGTAACGTGAATCATTTGTCTTGTCGGCGAAAGTATTTGTAAATACACCGATAGGAGGAGCCATACGTACCCATGGACGTCCATATCCTTGGAGCGCAATACGCTGAACAGAACTTACACCGGAACTTCTGATGTTTGTATAGTTCCAGGTCAACATCCAACTGGCAAAATTATCAGGGGCACCACCACTACCGTAAGTAAGACTACTTACGTTATAATATTCGCTTGCTTGTGTATGGTCGGCGTATAGCATACATTCACTGTTGCGGTCGTTTGATCCAACGTTAACATCATAATATGTAGGCTGTAAACCATAAGCTCCCGGACTGGCAATGGCTGTTGAAGCCATAGTGTATGCCAGTTGAAAATAATTTGCAGCAGTTAATCCGTTAGGGTCTGTTCTGTCAGCTGTCGGGTAAGTAGGGATATTGTTTGGGTTTTGTAGCCACCATGCATAGGTCAGGTAAGCCTTTGCCAAAATCAAGCGGGCAACGTTCTTGGTTAATGTTCCGGTTAGCCGACTTGTTGTAGGTAAATTGTTGATAGCTGTCAACAGATCAGGAAATATAGCTTTTGTATAAACCTGTGGTACGGTGGCACGTGTAGAGACCCTGACAGGAGCGGTGTTAAACTTCAGATCACCAGCACCTAAATCCAAAGGTACTCCACCAAATGTTTGTACCAGCAAGAAGTAGTCGAAAGCACGGAAGAATTGAGCTTCGGCAATCAGTGACTTAGCAATAGTATCCGATGTTCCTGCTCTGCTGACATTTACAGCTGTAGCATTTTCAATGATACCGCTGGCAGTATTGATATTGGGGAATGCATCATTCCACAATACATCACTACGCTGACTGGTGGAAGAAACTGTCCCTACACCTGAAAGGTCTGCATCCTTGAAGTTCGCATCGGCACTCTGACCATATGTTGCTTCATCGGTACCGGTTTCTAATGAGTTGTAGTAGTAAGCCTGTCCGTACAAATTGCGTAGGTTGGAATACAATGACGTAAGTCCTCCCATTACACCTGCTTGTGTTTTGAAATATTCGGGAGTGAAAATACTGCGAGGCTGTTCATCCAGAATGCTTTTTGAACACGCCATCAGGAACAACGTCAATGCCAATGTCCCTAAAATAGTTTTTATATTTATTTGTCTCATGATTATGTTTTTTAACAAGTTATTTAAAATGACATATTCAGACCAATCAAGTAGTTCTGAGTTGAAGGCGTATTATAGCCTACAGTCAGAATTCGATGGTTGTAAGAAGATACTGCCGAGTTTGCATCACCGTATGAGTTGGTTTCGGGATCCATACCTGATTGTTTGTGGTAATCCGAGAACAAGATCAATGGGTTCTGAACTGTAGCGTAGATACGCAGTTTTGACAAACCGAATTTTTTAATCCAATTTTGTTTGACTTCATAACCAAGTGTTAAGTTGCGTATTTTCAGGAAAGTACCATCGAAGTAACTCAGCGTGCTGGCATACATTGGATTATCACCACTTAATAAGCCGGATGGAACTGGATAACTGGCACCTGTGTTGGTTGGCGTCCAATAGTCAACGTTTATATTTCCCCTGCGTCCGGTCAGCAAATTGAGATATCCGGCAGGACCGTAAAGCGTACTAATGAGAGTACCGCCGATTTGGAAGCCACCTACAATGCTCAGGTCAAAACCTTTATAGGCTACATGGGTATTGAAACCACCCTGGAATTTGGGATCCAGCTCTCTGATCTGCCTGTCTGCAGCACCAATTGCCCTGGTTGGTGATCCATCAGCGTTGTAAGTACCGGTATATTGTACCTTAATCATACCTGCTTTTCCGCCAGGTACTAATATTTGAAGATACTTATAATCAGCATCAGTCGTGTTCCAGAGTCCTATTTTCTTATAGTCGTAAACATTATTAAGCGAATAACCTACAAACCATGAGTTCCCCACGTCTTGTGATTGTCCGGAAGTAAGAGCTGTTACCTTGTTTTTGTTCGTGTACAGGTTGACGCCCATGTCCCATGTCCAGCCATTGTAGTTATTTAAAATCACGCCATTCAGTGAAAACTCAAAACCCTTGTTTGAGGTTGAACCTACATTGGCAAGGTAGCTACCCACGCCCGAAGTTGGGGGAAGATTAACACTCATCAACAGGTTCTTGGTATCAGTAGTATAGTACTCTGCAGTTCCTGACAAGCGATTCTTCAGCAGTGAAAAGTCTAAAGCCACATTATCTGTAACTGAGTATTCCCATCCTAAAGCAGGATTGGGCAGTGTCGATACATTATAACCCATGGCATAAGTAGTACCAAAGTTATATGGAGCCGTATTTAAAAGGCCAAGTGTAGCGTATGGGTTAACAGACTGGTTCGAAGTTTGACCGTAACCGGCACGCAACTTCAACGCATCTATCACTTTTACACTCTTCATAAAGGATTCTTTCATGATATTCCAACCGGCAGATAATGCAGGATAGCTGTGCCACTTGTGTCCTGTTGCCAACCTTGAGGAGGCATCATCACGGAAGGTAGCGCTCAGCATATAGCGGTCGTCATAAGAGTACATTACACGTGCCATCAATGACATCAATCCGGTTTGGTTATATCCCTGGTAATTAGGGTTAACCGTAATGTCGGCTGCGGCTGATTGTCCCAGATTATAGAACTGGAAGGCATCGGCGGGGATGTTTTTTGCTGATACATATGAACTGTTGTACATTGAAGCCTCAGTAGAGTACATTCCAACAAAGTTCAATTTATGTTTTTCGGCAAAGGTACGGTCGTAAGTGAGTAAGTTTTCAATGGTCCAATGGGTTGTAAGTGAGTTACTGATACTGGCTGTTGAAGGGTTAGTCGGTGTATTAGAGAATATGCCTACTCCTGTGTAATTGCCTCCGTTACTCATTTTGAAGTCCAAACCAACGTTCATGCGATACTTTAAACCTTCAATACCGGGAATCTTTACTTCGCCGAAGAAAGAGTTATAGGAACCATATCCCTTGGTTTGATCTTTCCATTTATCTCCCAAATGGTTAATACCATATTTTGTATATACATACTGAAGATCTAAAGGCATCTGTACTGTTGTTTTAAAAGTGCCATCGGCATTATACGGGTTGGCAATAGGCGACATGCTTAACACACCATACATCCCTAAACCTGCACCATCAGTAATGTTATAGTTATTGTTTGTAGTGAAGCCGACGTGGATATATTTACCTATTTCCTGGTCAACAGAACCGCGGATATTATAACGAATGTAGTCCTGACCGGGTATTACAGCCTGATCTGCATAGTAGCCCATACCGAACATGTAGCTACCCTTTTCAGTACCACCGGTAACGCTTACATCGTGGTTAGTTTGCATAGCTGTTCTGTAAAACAAGGATTGCCAATCGGTATTAACAGTATTGGATTCATCAGTCCCGTTTGTTTGATAAATATTGGCGGCTTTACGAAGCGCAATAAATTGGGTTCCATTCATCATAGGATAATCGATAGCACTTTTCACGCCAACATAACCATTATATGTAACATGTGCTTCTCCACCTTTCATCCCTTTGTTAGTAGTAATCAAAATAACACCGTTGGCACCGCGAGAACCGTAAATAGCAGTGGCTGAGGCATCTTTTAGGATATCAACGCTCTTGATATCATCAGTACTGATGTCACCGATAGACCCGGCGAATGGGATACCATCAAGAACAACCAATGGGTCATTGGAGGCATTCAGCGAACGGGTACCACGAATACGGATTTGCAATGTGGCTCCGGGTTTGGAATCGGTTGCCTGCAAATCTACCCCTGCGATACGCCCCTGCAAAGCCTGAGTGATATTAGACGCTGGTGTTTCGCGAACCAGATCTCCTTTCACTGAAGAAACAGAGCCTGTAACGGCCTCTTTCCGTTGGGTGCCATAACCTACCACAACTACTTCTCCAATTGAAACTACATCTAACTTAAGATTTACATCAATAACACGTTTTCCGGCAACAGGTATCTCCTGTGGCAGATAACCGACAAATGAAAATACCAATACGGCTTTGGAAGATACATCAAGGCTGTATTTGCCATTGATATCGGTAATTGTCCCTTTTGTAGTCCCTTTTACTTTAATGGATACATGAGGCAACGTTGTCCCTGTTTCGTCTTTTACAGAGCCATTTACTTTTATGGTCTGAGCAAAACCCAAGAACGAAAAAAGTAACATAGGTAACAACAATGTTGCTACCAAAAGGAGTCGATTTTTTTTCATCATTAGTAGTTTAATTTAATTTGTAAAAAAAAGTGAACTTTAAAAAAAATGCATTGCGTCAGTCAACAAAATGTTGTCTGTGGAACTTAACAAATTCAAACATTACAAATAACAGTTTTATAGACGTGGAATTCTTTTCCAAAAAATCCTTTCATTCCATTGAGTAGGTCCTTTTTCCCGGCCGAAAAAGTTTCAGAACTTATTTCAGAAATGAATTCAGTGTTAGAAGATTTGTAGCGTTTTGAAAGTGAAAAATAAGAAATAATATCATACCTCAGCCAAAGGAAGCAAATACGCTTAGAATTAAGGTATGTTGCTGGTAAAGAGACTAATATAAAATAAATAATAACTCGTAAATACTTTTTAGTAGCCATTTTTCATTATTATTAGGAATATTAATCGGGACAAATATAATGAGAGTTACACTACTTTGTAACCGATTACATTTTATTTTTTTTGATTTAATGTCATAATTACGCTAAGTATGTTGGGGTATTATGTATATAGCAGTGAAATACAGCATTATAAATGATTTTGAGTTATCTAAAAAAATGTTTTTTTGACACTTAATAAAATTAACCAGAACTATAAATACCAGAACTTTTTTGATACGATAGATGAACAAAATCACTGAACAAAGGCATATAGATATGCTGATTTCAAAGTCAATGTTTTTCTTCTTTAGGGCATAAAAATAATTAATGCAACTGATTGCATAGATTTATATTTATATTTGCAGTGATCTTTAAAAGCCATGAAGGAAAAAGAAATAACAATTTATGATATTGCTGAACATTTAAAGATATCAACAGCAACTGTAAGCAGGGGATTAAAAGACCATCCAGCTATCAGCCAGAAAACAAAAAAGCGCATTCTCGAAGCCGCCAAAGAAATGGGGTATCAGACCAATCTTTATGCGAGTAATCTTCGCAGGCAGAAATCAAATACCATCGGAGTTATAGTGCCACGACTCAACAGTAGTTTTATGTCCGATTCTCTGGCAGGGATGGAGAAAGTGGCCAATAGCTCAGGATATAACCTGATCATTACGCAATCTCTTGAGACAGAAAAGAAAGAAATATTGAATGCCACTACGCTTTTCAATAACCGTGTAGATGCTTTAGTGGTATCCTTATCCTATGATACAAAAAGCATTGCTCATTTTGAACCTTTCCTTAAAAAGAAAATTCCTGTTTTATTTTTTGATAGAGTCTTTACCCATAAAGAATGTTCCACGATAGTGATTGACAATTACAAAGCTGCATACGAGATTACATCACACTTAATCTCACAGGGATGCAAAAAACTACTGCATGTGACAGGGAGTTTATTACGTAATGTATATCAAGATCGCTTTGAGGGGTTCAAACAAGCACTTAAAGACCATAATATCCCCTTCGGGGAGGAAGAATTGCTAATATCCAATAATCTTACTCCTGAAGATGGACAGGATGTGGCACGCAGCATACTTAAAATGACTTCAAAACCCGATGGTGTCTTTGTTTCAAGCGATTTGTGTGCTGCTAATATTATGGTAGAACTGAAAAAAAATGGGATAAAAATTCCTTCTGACATTGCCTTTGCAGGATTTAATAACGACCCCTATTCTAAACTTGTTGAACCCGGACTGACAACAATAGATTATAAGGGATTTGAAATAGGTGAATTAGCAATTCAAATAATGATTAATCAAATAAATCACTTACAAAATATGACCATGACACAAAACATCGTGTTGGGACATGAACTCATCATCAGGCAATCATCATTAAGGCATAAGTCAAAAATCAAAAAGTACCATGAATAAATTGGGTAGTCATTCAATATTATTTCTGCTCCTTCACTATAAAGCATTGGAAGAAAGGCTCTCAGTAATAATTCTATTCTTGTTTTTTATCGTTTTAACATTTCATCTTCAGGCCCAGAAAAATCCTGGTGAAGACAATTATATGCTGGTCAATAAAGATAATACGAGTTTTACACTCTCTGCATCAGGGAAAACTGCTCCTCTTTATATCAGCTCTTCCGATTATCCAGGGGTAATTCGCGCAGCCAATGACCTGCTTGGAGACCTTGAAAAGGTCACCGGTGTTAAACCTTTACTTTCTAAAGATCGAATTCCCAAAACCGATAATATCGTTATTATCGGTACGCTTGGTAAAAATCCTTTGCTGGACAGACTGGTAAAAGAAAAGAAGATTCATGTAGAAGACATTGCAGGCCGATGGGAAAACCTGCTCATTCAGGTAGTCGAAAATCCTTTGCCCGGTATACGACAAGCCCTCGTCATCGCAGGAAGTGATAAGCGTGGAACCATTTACGGTATATACGATTTATCAGAGAAGATAGGGGTCTCACCCTGGTACTTTTGGGCAGACGTCGTTCCCGAAAAGAAAACAACATTGTATATCAAAGCAGGACGTTATACCCAATCACCTTCTGTGAAATACCGGGGTATATTTCTGAATGACGAGAACCCCGACCTCACACGATGGGTGGCTGAAAAATTTGGTACTGTTAAACCAGGCACTAACCCACCGATGCCTCCGGGTGTCGCTAATTATAATCATCAGTTTTATGCTAAGGTTTTTGAACTTATACTTCGTCTGAAAGGCAACTACCTGTGGCCTGCCATGTGGAACAATGCCTTTAACGAAGATGATCCTGAGAACCCTCGTCTTGCCGATGAATATGGTATTGTGATGGGAACCTCGCATCAGGAACCAATGCTCCGGGCTCAAAAAGAATGGGACAGAAGATATCAACGTACTATTGGGAGCTGGAATTATATAAAATACCCTGATACCTTACAAAGTTTCTGGAGAAAAGGCATTCAGAGAAATAAAAACTATGAAAGCATATTAACCATTGGATTGCGTGGCGCAAACGATACTGAAATGGCACCGGGTGGACCTGAAGCCAACAAGACATTGCTTGAAAACATTGTAGATGTACAACGGAAAATTATTGCTCAGGAAATCAATCCCGACGTAACCAAGGTTCCCCAGTTGTGGTGTCTTTATAAAGAGGTTCAGGATTATTACAATGCCGGTATGCGTGTCCCCGATGATGTCACCCTGTTATGGGCTGAAGACAACTGGGGTAATATCAGGCGTTTACCGACCCCGGAAGAACGGAAAAGGAGTGGGGGAGCAGGTATCTATTATCATTTTGATTATCACGGAGGACCCAGGAGTTATCAATGGATCAACAGTAATCCCTTGCCTAAAATATGGGATCAGATGTCGCTGGCTAAACAATATGGTGCCGACCGCATCTGGATTGTAAATGTGGGACATTTAAAAGGATATGAACTCCCTATCGAATATTTTTTAAAACTGGGCTGGAACACGGAGAAACAGACCAACAATAATATCGATGCATTCACCACTCAGTGGGCTGCGCGGGAATTTGGTACTACCTATGCAAAAGAAATTGCCGATATTGTTTCTGCTTATACCAAATTCAATGGCCGTCGCAAACCTGAACTATTGGATGCATCCACATACAGTCTGACCAATTATAAGGAATCCGAAAATGTAGTACGGGATTTTAATGCTATTGCTTCAAAGGCTGAAGAGCTCTATAAAAAAATGGCACCGGAGAAGAAAGATGCTTTTTATCAACTGGTGCTTTTCCCTGCAAAGGCAAGTGCATTGGTCAATGAGCTCTATCGGGCCGCGGCAACGAACATGTTGTATGCAAAACAAGGAAGGGCTGCCACTGATGATTATGCCGACAAAACCCGTCAGCTATTTTCTGCCGATACCAGTTTAATGGGATATTATAATCACGTTTATGCCAATGGTCGTTGGGATCATTTTATGGATCAGTCGCACCTGGGTTATCGATTTTGGATGGATCCCCCGATAAACAATATGAATGCCATTAAACTTCAACATATTGAAATACCGGATAGTGCTATAATGGGTGTTGCGATTGAAGGCTCAGAATCAGTTTGGCCGGGAGCTCAGGAGACGGCACAACTGCCTACTTTTGTAAATCTCTCCGCCGAGGTCTTATCCGCAAAACACATTGATATATTCAATAAAGGCAAGGTCCCGTTTAAATATTCGATCAGAAATACCAAGCCCTGGATTGTGATTTCACGTCAGGAAAATGATCTGATTCAAAAGGAGACCCAGCTTTCTGTCAGCATTGATTGGACTAAAGCCCCGGCCGGTTTATCCACCGATACGATTACCATTTCAGGAACGCACAATCAGGTCAACGTCATTGTTAAGACATATAATGATCAGAAACTGCGAAAGGATAACCTCTGGGGATTTGCAGAAGAGGATGGGTATGTATCTATGGAAGCTGAACATTATATGACCAGGAAAGATATGGTAAACCTTAAATGGGTGAAGATCGAAGACTATGGTCATACTTTATCAGGAATGCGTGCAACAGCTCCTGCTAATGCCTCTGCCGCTATTCCCCGAGAAAACGCCCCCTGTCTGGAATACAATGTGAATGTATACGATATGGGAACGGTGAATGTCATGACCTATTGCAGTCCGGCACTCAACTTTATACCCGGCAGGGCCATCCGATATGCTGTTTCTTTTGATGATGAAACTCCTCAAATAGTGACTTTGGTTCCTGGGGATTACAATGCACGCAATGGAAACAGGGATTGGGAGAAAGCCGTTTCAAACAATTACCGGATAGGAAATTCTAAACATACACTTTCTTCAAAAGGTATCCATGTTTTGAAGATCTGGATGGTGGATCCGGGTGTCGTATTGCAAAAAATTGTTGTGGATTTCGGTGGAGTAAAACCCAGTTATCTCGGACCACCCGAGAGTGCTTTTAATAATCATGAAAAAATCTAGAATCGGGTTAATATTTATATTTTGTTTTCTCAGAATATCACAATATCCCTATTCGGTATTTGAATTTAACTTGTATTATTGAAAATGGAGGCTATGAGCAATCATAACTAAAATGATTGAAAATATTTTGAATTAAAGTCAGTATGAAAATGAAATTTAAACTGATCGTATTGTGTAGTATACTTTTGTTTTCAACCTGTTGTATTGCGCAACAAAATGGTAACAATGGAACAGCAACAACAAGTACTACTACCCATGTATTTCGTTATACCAATCCGATTACAAGGGATACCGCGATATCCATGAGGGATCATTGTATCATCAAAGTTGGCAATCTGTGGTATTGCACGGGAACTTCCAATCCGGTGTGGACTGGTCACAACCCCGGAGTTCGTTTGCTGGTTTCTGAGGATTTGATTCACTGGAAACAACATTCATGGATTATCGATGCCAGCAAGCTATCTGCAGATTGTCCTTATGATGGAAGGTTTTGGGCTCCCGAGATTCATTTCATAAAAAACAAGTACTGGCTTACGGTCAATAGCGGTAAAGTGACCAAGGAAGATCCGAAAGGAATGAATACACACAGCATTTGGCTCTTTTCATCAGATAAGGTGACAGGACCCTATAAATTAGTCAACGGGCCACTTACTCCTCAATATAACAACGATGCAACATTGTTCGAGGATGAAGATGGACAAACCTATCTGTATTGCAGTGGTAATGGGCTTTTTCAGGCGAAGATAGATCTGAATACCGGCAAACTCACTACTCCTATTCAAAAATTTCTTGATAAAAAAGAGCCGGGTTATCCCGAATGGATGGTAGGTGGCATTGAAGGACCCTTTGTGATTAAAAGAGAAGGGACTTACTTTATGTTTTTTTCAACCTGGACCCGTGGCTACGAAGTAGGTCTTTTAAAATCAAAATCCCCACTGGGACCTTGGGAACTGGCATCCCGCGAACCAATATTCGGCACCCGGAAGAAGGGATATCGTCCCGAACTGGCGCTTAGCGGTGGATATGCCAATTTGAAATTCCAGGATACAGAAGACCCTTACAGCGAAACCGGACATAATGCATTATTCGAAGGGCCTGATGGAAAATTATGGAATTCATGCCATTACATTATGTATGAAAAACGCCCATATCCCTATAGTCAAACTTTCCAGTCATGGGAATTGACTCCTCAAATGGGAATTGAGCCCGTGACATATAAAGATGGGATGTTTTATATCCATAAACCTACTTGGACAGAACAAATTGTTGAATATTAATGGATAGTATTAATGATTAATTAAAACTTAGCCAATCAATTTCGACATTATTATCATCCTGAAGTTGCACGACAATGTTGTGGATTCCCGGATAATATTTTGATAATGCAAAACTTGCAATATTCCAATCTTTGCCTTTTGGGATATCAATTTTAGCAACTACGGGGCCATTGATATCGTTTAACCTGATCTGTATAGTGCCACCTGTTTTCGAAAAGGCTCGAACATCAACCTTTTTCAATTTTTTCTTTCCGAAGTCAACACTGTTATATTGGATCCATGCACCTTTGGTAGAGAATACTGTCTTCCATCCTCCAAAATAATTGAGACTATCGAGAAATGAAACCGATGCTCCTTTTTTGCTGATAAGACTATACCTGTCAATCTGAATTTTATGGGTAGCATCTGTTAACCCTACACCCCGTAAAGTGGGGATTACTTTTCGAATAGTTCCATCCGTGTTGAAGAATAAACTGTCCGCCCTGATAGACCTGTTCTTATCAAATTTGGGGGATAGATTGTTATCATGGTAAAACAAATACCACTGGTTTTTAAAGCTTACGACTGACTGATGGTTGGTCCAGCATCCGGATGCGGATTCATCCATTAGTACTCCACCAAATTTGAAGGGTCCCGTAGGCTTGTCACTAATGGCATATTCAAGCCTTTCTGTTTTATTTTGAACATGGGGATAGGTCATATAGTACGTCCCATTTCTTTCAAAAAGAAAAGGTCCTTCGATGAGACCGACCTTAGGAAATCCAGCGAGTTCCTCTCCTTCAGATGCCAGTTCCAGCATATTGTCTTTTAGTTTTGCCCCGAAAAATTTACCCATTGCCCAGAATAGATAAGCCTGCCCGTCTTTATCGATGAACACATTTGGATCGATACCGTGAACATTTTTAATCGGTTCAGCCTGTGGTGTAAATGGCCCATAGGGTTTATCCGAAATAGCTACTCCAACTCCAAAACCTCTTCCAATGCTGGCCTTAAGCCCTGCCGGGAAATAGAAATAATATTTTCCATTCCTGGAAATGCAGTCTGGAGCCCACATATTATAGGCCGTGGAGTCAACCCAATTAACTTTGTTCTGGCTTACGATCACGCCATGGTCGGTCCAGTCAGTCAGGTTTTCAGATGAAAAAACATGGTAATCTTCCATACAAAACCAATCCTTTCGCCCTGTTTTCCTGGCAGGTGTAGGAATATCGTGTGAGGGATAAACATACACCTTGCCATTGAAAACTCTTGCGGTAGGATCAGCCGTGTATTGATTAAGAATAAAAGGATTTTGTGCTTTTGAATGATTGGGAATACACAATAACAGTAAAGCCAGTAGTGACAGATAGTGTTTATAATTAAGCATAAAAGGGCAGTTATTTAATCGTTAGTTCTTAATCAATCATTTATATGGCATCAACTTACTGATAATCCATTTTTTACAGCTTTTTAGTGCACTTATTTCCCTTTGGAAAGCAAGCTTTTTACATAGCTTTTTGGTTGATAGTTACGGTCGAAAAGAAGTGGATAATCTGTTCGTCCCGGAATCGGAAAATTGTTCTTCCATGATTGTCCATCCTGGACGCCCCAGAAAGTGACCCGACTAATCACATCCTTATGTTTCAGGAACAGGTCAAAGAACTCCTTGTAACGTTTCGCTGACGCTTTTTCAGCTTCTTCGGGAAGGCCTTTGACGTAAGGATTCAGTTCGGCCTTATAACCTTCCCTGGAATTGACATCGGCACCTTGATTTTCTTTAGGAGAGGGC
>Ga0224523_1001001_pt1 | contig 12848 bp, 10 predicted proteins | sample CFST50metaG_FD_182732 | JGI IMG/M metagenome (GOLD analysis project Ga0224523, IMG submission 182732) | Peat soil microbial communities from Stordalen Mire, Sweden - C.F.S.T50 | ecosystem: Environmental > Terrestrial > Soil > Wetlands > Peat | place: Sweden: Norrbotten County, Stordalen Mire...
ACCTCTGTAGATCTGGTTGAGATAGGCATTAATTTCCTCTTCATGTTTGTCAATTATTTCTTCCTGTTCTGTTATTGTAAGAAACAAACCATCGTAGATCTTTTCATCCTTTTCGATCAAAAGTTCAGGTATCCTGCTGAATTGCTTGCGTCCTGTTTTTGCAAGGGCCACTATTTCATTTTTAGCTTCGTTGAAAACAAGTTCAGATGAAGAAAATGGAGAATCAATAAATTTCAGGCTATGGGCTTCGTTTCGCTTACCTTTTGATGGGATGATCTTTTCAGAAAGTTTAACAATATATGGGATGAACCCCACCAGCAGAATTGTGTTAGCAACATTGAACAATGTATGAAAAACAGCAAGCCCCATTGGCATTGCGCTTACATTGGTCAAAGGAGAACTACCAAGAATTTTACCCGTAATAAAATCTGTTCCGGCAAGGAACCAACTGAAAATGATCAGTACCCAAACCACACCAATCACTTTGATAAGCGTGTGTATCAAGGCTGTTCTTTTGCCCTGCACATTCGCCACAATAGCCGCAATATTGGCAGTGATAGTGGTTCCAATATTTTCGCCAAGTATCATTGCGGCGCCCAATTCAAAGGGTATCCAGCCGTTTCCGCACATCACAATCGTAAGCGTTACAGTGACACTCGATGATTGTATCAACGCTGTAAGTAGCATTCCCGCCAAAACATAAAGCAGCACTGACCCATAGCCAAAACCTGACATACCTGTAAGGAAACTTATAATAGTTGAACTGGCACGCATTTCCACGAACAAGAAGTTCATGAAATCGAGACTAAGAAATAACAATGCAAGTCCAAATAAAAACCCACCCCAGTTTCTGCGGGTGTAATTTTTTGAAAAGAGAAATGGGAAGGTGATACCAATAGCCGGCAGAGCTATCATTCCCATCTGCCCTTTAAATCCAATGGCGGCTATCAGCCACGCTTTAATAGTGGTGCCAATGGTTGCACCCATCACAATGCCAACCGACTCCGTCACGGAAATGACCCCTGCATGCACAAAGCTAACGGCCATCACGGTCACCACGGCTGAGGCCTGCGCCAGCGCAGTAATAAGCAGACCCGAGAATATTGCTTTTGTCTTTGATGACGCAATGTAGCTTAGAATAGCACGGAGTTTGTTTCCGGTTATTTTCTGAAGACTTTCGCTCATCAGCTTCATCCCGAAAAGGAAAAGCCCTATTGCCCCAACTACAGAAAGAAAATCAACAATGTAGATCATGTAAATTAATTTGTTGTAAAATTATAAAAAAATACTAAATAGTCATTAGTCAGTGGTCAATAGTCATTGGCAATTGCATACTCCTGACTGCTGACTTTTTTTATATCTTCGCAATTGATTGTAAAAATATTTCTATGAAAAAAATGTTCATCCTTTTGCTTCCTGTTCTTCTTTTATTCAGTGGCTGCATTGAAATTGTTGAAGAAATCACCATCAATGCCGACCAATCAGGCACTGCATCATTTTATATGGATCTTGGAAGTCTGGGAAGTCTTGCATCAAGTTTAGGTGGAAATTATTTGAAAGGGACCATGCTAGATTCGCTAAAAAAGTTACCGGAAATGACAGCAGGAATTCTTAAAAATATCAAAGGCCTTAGCAATATTGTGCCTGTTACTAATAAAAAAGGATTGTATTCGGTAAGTTTTGATTTTAAAAATTCAAAACAACTGAATGCCGCATTATATAAGCTGTTTGGAGTGAAGAAAAAGTTTTACGAACCTAATTATATAAGGGTCTCTAATCATAAGATCAGGAAAAAAAATTATGCCCCCATACTCCGATTATTCATAAACAAATTTAAAGATAAAATAAGCGATGTTGGACTATTGAAATCAATAGCATACAAATCCGTTATCAATTTACCATCTCCGGCTAAAAGATGTTCTAATAAAAAGGCCACGTTTTCTACAGATAAGAAAACTGTGGAATACAAATGCACCCTGGAGGAGTTGCTCACTTCAGGAACCAATATCGGGAATAAGATAAAATATTAGTGGAGTTGAATGGCTGAAATTGAGAATGAGTAGTTCTCAGATTCTTGCTGTCACAAATTCGCCGTTAAAGGTTTTAATCCTTAGCATTATTTTTGATAGGTTACAAAACAATTAAACAATTCAGCAATTTAAAAATTAACCAATTTAACTATGAAAACAATCACAATCAGTACAAAAATCCTGTTAGCACTGGCATTTGTTGCAGTAGCATCTTTCTATGCATTCAAAGCAGCATAACCTGCCGCAAAAACAACCTTCATGCAGATCACTACTATTGAATCCATTATTCCAGGCGGATTAGGACGTTCAAAAATGATCACCACCAAGGTTGACGGAACAAATACCGAAGAAACGATGCAAAACTTTTACAGCCTTGTTGGTATTAATTTTGGCAACATTGAAGCCAATGACAAGGACATAGTAAATAAAATTAATGCAATGGAAGCAGATGGTTGGGAATTAGCACAAGTATCTGTAGGAGCTCAAAGTCCAACAAAAGATTCAAATCAGGGCATTTTCCTTACAAGGTATTTGTTCAAAAAAACAGCTGAGTAATTTTGCGCTATGGGGGTTTATTTTATATCAGGATCAAAACTTCGCTGTAAGTAAAAAATTCCTTTTTTATTGAATATAGCGTATAAAATAATTGGACGATATGCTATTATTCCTGTATGCAAAGTTGGCTTTATATTCTGGTCAAAAAAGCAATTTCTAAAGCCAGGGAAGCTCCAATCAAATAAAATTAATGCGATTCTTAACCTATATTGCATATTTATAAGGATAGCTAAACTTTACTGATAATAGAAGGGATAATTAAATTCATTATCCTTTCTTTTATTTAAATTGCTTGCTTTTTATTAAAATAGTTCCCTTTTTATCAAAAAATTGAATGAGCCTGAAATATCGCCATGGCGAACATCAAGTTGGCTCTCGTTTACTAGTTGTGTGTTCTTTAGCTTCACCCAGGCTTGTAAAGTTGGAAATAGCATTTGAGGGATTGGCATTTGCTTAAAAAAGACTGTCGGGATTTAATTTTTCAATAATAATTACTCAACAATTATATTATTTATTCAGTTTCACAGAAATTCATAATTTTACCCACTCTAATTTACTATGAAAGTCAAAAAAATCCTGAAAATAACTCTGAAAATAATTGCGATACTGATTATTGCTATTGTGCTGTTTTTTGTAGGTATCCTCATTTATAATTCAACCACAGATTATCACCCTACTCAAAATGAGAAACTGACAATAACGGGTAAAGGTTTTTATAAAGCTTCTACCGATAGTATGGTAACCATCCTAAGCTGGAACATGGGCTATTGCGGACTAGGCAAAGACATGGATTTTTTTTATGATGGCGGAAAAAATGTGCGTCCATCGAAAGAAGATTTTCAAAAATATCTTAATGGTGCTTTAAACTTCCTCGCCTGTTATGATACGGTGGATATGATACTTCTTCAGGAGGTAGATACGAGTTCGAAGCGCACCTATTACACAAACGAAGCAAAACTTATAGATCAGTTTCTTCCAAACTATTACAAGGTTTTTGCAAAAAACTATGATGTCCGTTATGTTCCCTTTCCGGTATATTCGCCAATGGGAGCCGTGGTTTCAGGGATAATGACTTTGTCTAAAATTAAGCCAACCGAAGCCGTTCGTTATCCGTATCATGCAAATTATGACTGGCCAAAGAGCTTGTTTCTTCTTGATCGCTGCCTGATTTATACAAGATTTAAAATGCCGGGAGGAAAAGACCTGATTTTGCTCAATACACATAATTCAGCCTTTGATGATGCTGCAGAATTAAGGGAAGTGGAAAGTTATATACTGAAAGCGATCATGCTTGATGAATATGCACGTGGTAATTATGTTATTGCCGGTGGCGACTGGAACCGCAACCCGCCAGGCTTTGATATGAAAAAGCTTACATCAAAAGAAGGTCATATGACTGCTGAGCCCAAACTTGACAATAACTTTCTTCCCAAAGGCTGGCAATGGGTTTATGATCCCACAATCCCTACTAACAGGAACGTTGACGCTCCTTATGTGAAAGGGAAAACCAAAACCACCATAATAGATTATTACGCCGTTTCGCCCAACCTGGATGTGGTGGATTATAAAACCATTCAATCTGATTTCGCAAACTCCGATCATCAGCCCGTTTTCCTTAGGGTTAAAATAAAACCGGATACCACAGCAGAGAAAAAAGAGAGCAACGCTGAAAAAAATAAAACAATCCTTAAGAAAATGAAATAAGAATATTCATCCGCCTTGATGATATTTCTGTAATTTTGAATAAAATAATTTCTGATTTTCTTTTTCCAAACCAAATCACCTCTTTACGTTGATGAGCCTGTGTTAAAAAAACTCCTCTTCATATTAACCTTACTGCTGCCTTCCTTTCTTTATTGCCAAACGCTGCAAGGCGTGCTTACGGATGAAAACGGTTCACCTCTGCCGGGTGCCAATATATATTTAAAGAACAGTTATATGGGTGTGGTTACAGACAAAAACGGATCTTATCAAATCACCCTGAAACCCGGGCAACAAACAGTTATTGTAAAGATGATGGGGTTCAATACCATCGAAAAAGAATTGTTCGTCAATGGCAATGTTCAATTAAAATTCGACACCATCCTTAGTATGAGTTCGAAATTGCTGAACGAAGCTGTCATTACATCTGATGTCAGGAGCCTGGGCAAAATGATTATTCAAAATGTGAAAGATAAAAGAAAGGACTATCTGGATTCTTTACAAAATTTTGAATGTACCATCTATCGTAAAATTTCGCTCGAAAATGTGGAGCCAAAATACATTCGCGATTCACTGGAGAAAAAGAAAGTTGATAGTTTGGAAGCTAAGGTTAACGACCTGGAAAAGAAAAAAAGAAAAAAGAAAAAGCATATGACCGATCTGAAAGATGCCGGCGGGAAAACAGTAATGATAGATTATGTTTCCGATCTGGATGAAACCATTGCAACCCTTTATTTCGACAGACCAGCAAAATATAAGGAATCTGTCATTGGCGAAAACACCTATGATATTAAATGGCCTGGACATTTTTATTATATGGCCTCCATGGATATGTCGGAAGGCGTCGAGATAGAGAGTTCCGATTATCAGTATGCCGATCCCTATGTGCTTATCAACAACGCACCCACAGCTGATTTTAATTTTTACAAAGCCACGGTCACACAGCCTTCCATCTGCATAAAACCTTTATTGTCTCCAATTGCGCCGGGTTCAGCACTATCCTATGTTTATGATTATGACGGTGTGGTCTATGTCGATAATAATAAATGTTACCGTATTAAAGTAAAGCCAATCTTCCCGGCCGACGCCCTTTACAGTGGTTATATCGTTGTGGAGGACAGTACATGGGCCTTGCAATCCGTTGATCTGACCATCAACCCCGACGTTTTGCTGTTCTGCAAAAACTTTCGCGTTGAGCAAACATATAAGCAAACATCACCGGGCATCAGTGTTCCGGAGAAAAGCACTTTTACCTATGAGATCAAAGAAGGCAAAAGAACAATAACGGGAACTGCCGGGGTGACCTATTCAAATTATTTTGTCAATAAAGAAATACCGCCCAAAACCTTCACCACCGAGGTGAAAGAATACCAGGATCAGTCGCTCGAAAAAGATTCTGCATGGTGGGCCGACAATCGTCCGTATAAGTTGCTCAACCCGGAAAAGAAATTCATCAAAAGAATTGACAGTCTTTCGGCTTATTACAACAGCGATGAATATATTTTCAAAACCGATTCTTCCATCAACCACATTGATATCTGGAATTTCGTTTATGAAGGCATTAGCCATCTGAATCGGAAAAAGCAAACCATGTATTTTATCTATCCCCTGATGATGCAGATCAATCCATTGGGAATAGGCGGATACAGGCATACTCTTGGAGGTAGTTTTTTCAAAAGGTTTGCAAATGATGATCTTTTACAAACTGACGGAAGTCTTAATTACGGTTTTGCAAACAAGGATCTGCGTGGAAGAGCAGGCGTGGGGTTAACCTATATTCCTGAAAAGTTTGTCAGGACATTTATCCGTGTCGGGGATTATTACGAGCAGATCAATACCAACGCTTCCATCACTTCTATGTTTAGCAGGAGCAATTATGCGCGCACCAGGACATTCAGCATTTCGCAAAGGATGGAGTTGGTGAATGGCTTGTTTGGTGAACTTACTTTTAACTTTTCGGATCAAACACCAATTAACGATCTGAAAACTGATCAATGGTCGAATCAATTGTTTGGAAGCATTAATTCTCCTGTTGAATTTACACGTTATATCAAATCGGAATTTAGTCTTGAATTACGGTACCTGATCAAACAAAAATATATAAGAAGAAACCATGGTAAAGTTTTGCTGGGCAGCGACTGGCCAGAGCTTTCCATTACCTGGAAAAAAGGGATTCCCGGGCTTTTTAACAGCGAAGTGAATTTTGATTATTTGGAATTCGGCGCCCATCAGGAAATAAAACTTGCACGTTGGGGAAGGCTTTCATGGGCAGCTTTGGGTGGTTCTTTTGTTAATAAGGAAAACCTGCGCATATTGGAATATAAGTATTTCAGGGGCTCGGATAAGATCTTTTTCAGCAGCCCAACCAGGTCGTTGCAGTTGCTTGGTCCTACGCTGAGCAGTTCCACAACCTTTATGCAGTTGAATATCATTCATCATTTTGAAGGCTCCATCATTGATAAAGTTCCTTTGCTGAGCCGGCTTAAACTGGGACTCGTAGCGGGTGGCGGCGCTTTGTTCATGCAGGAAAGCAGCTTCCGTCATGCTGAAATGTTTGGCGGTATCGAACGGGTGTTCCGCATTCGCAGGCAGTTGTTCCGTATAGGAGTTTTCGCTGTTACTGCTGATAATAATTTAAGTAAAGCTGATGTATCCTTCAAAGTAGGCATCAATATGTACAATAGTTTCAGTAAAAAGTGGGATTATTAAAAGTTCAATGTTAGCTGGATTGAAAGAATTCTGCAGCTATCCCATCGGCAAACAATTTCCCTTCATCAGTGAGAAACAGTACATCTTCTCTGAGTACCATTTCTCCTTTTTCAATAAACTTCTCCGCTATGTTTTTCATGGAACACAAAACAACATCACCGAACATTTTTTCAATGTAATCAAGACTACAACCCCACATGGTACGCAGCGAAGTCATCACATATTCATTGAATTTATCAATATCTGTGAGGGTTTCCTTTTCGAATGGAACGATGCCTTTTTCAAGTGAGGCAAGATAGTTAAGGATGTTGGGGGTATTCCATTGCCTTGAAAGGATATTAAAGGAATGTGCCGATGGTCCCAGTCCCAGGTATTTTATACCTTTCCAATAGTTGCTGTTATGTTTTGAAAGGTATCCTGCTTTGCAAAAATTTGATATTTCATAATGAAGAAAATCATGCGCTTTCATTTGTTGCATAAGCATCTTAAACTGCCTCACGCTTTGTTCTTCATCAACTGTTTTTGATCTGCCTTTTTTAATAAGAGTATCAAGGGCCGTTTTTGCTTCCACAGTAAGGCCATAAGCTGAAATATGCGGAACGTCAAGCGAAAAGGAGATATCAAGATTTCTTTTCCATTTATCATCCGTTAAGGTTGGAATGCCATAAATAAGATCAATGCTGATGTTTTCAAAACCCGCATCCTGGCTTCGTTTCACCGATGCTTCAGCCAGTGAAGCGGAATGTTTGCGGTTGAGGTATTTCAGGTCATCATCAAAAAAAGACTGAATGCCAATGCTGAGGCGGTTGATGGGAGAAGAGTTTAATTCTTTGAGTTTTTTCTGATCCAGATCATCGGGGTTTGTTTCAATGGTGATCTCTGCTTCATTTGATATTTCGAATGTGATCTGAAGTTTTTCAAAGATCTGCATCAAAACATCATACTCCAAAATGGAGGGAGTACCTCCACCGAAATAAATGGTTTCTATCCTTTCCGATTCAAGGTAATTTCGCTGAAGTTCTATTTCTTTAAGTAGCGCAGGAATAAAATCAGCAATATGTCTTGAGGATGCTACTGAATAAAAGTTACAGTAATGACATTTGTTTCTGCAAAAAGGTATGTGTATGTAAATACCTGCCATAGAGTTTTTAAAATAATGATAAATATTATTGCCACGAAGGCGCTAAGACGCTAAGATACACTAAGCGTAATAAAGGTTATTTGTTTTCCCTTTGCGAAACTTTGAGACTTTGAGTCTTTGCGGCATTTGTTTTATTTTTTTCTTCCGATCATCAAAGCATTTCCCATAAACACATCGATGCGTTTTTCAAATGCGAGTCCTGCTTTTTCAAACCATTCGCACATTTCTTTTTCGGTGTAGGTGTCGCCTTCTTCGGTGCCAACAAGCATATTCAAGGCAAACATTGCCCCTCCTGCGGGTTTGGTACGGTCGTCGTTCATTACCTGATCCTGTATGACAATCCTGCCACCAGGGTTTAATGATGCTGCGCATTTCTTAATCAGCTTCACATTTCCGTTATAGGAATTGATATGCACCACTGCGGAGAGAAATACCAGGTCAAAACCTTTAGGCAGCAGATCGGAATTATAATCACCGCAGGCAACACTAACCTTGTCGGTCATTTTATCTTTTTGGATATATTCCAATGTGATGGGGACGACATTGGGAAGATCGAAAACAGTAGCTTTAATATTTTCGCCGGCTTTTGCAAAAGCCATAGCGAAAGCTCCCGAGCCTCCGCCCAGATCAAGCACCTGGTGTACTCCGGCAAGATCAATTTTGGCAACAATGGCTGCAGCCTGCTTTGAAGCACGGTAATGCATGGCGCCTATGAACGCCTCAAGCCAATTGTTGTCCCTGTTGTTTATGGTTTTTGGGCGATCATAAACCGACGAGCCTTTCAAAACAGCATCGGTTAGCGTGCTCCATGTTTGCCAAAGGTTTACCGTATGCATCAATCCCGACATATAATCGGGTTTTCCTTTCACAAAATACCGGCTTGCAATTTCCGTGTTGTAGAATTTATCGTCTTTTTTCTCAATGAAGCCAAGTGCGCAAACAGCGTTCATCAGGCGGTCCATGGCCCTGGAATCAGCTTTTATTTTCTTTGCCATTGCATCCGATGATCTTGGTGTGCGCTGCAGAATAGAAAAAATATCAAGTTCGAAAGCAGTAAGCAGTATTCTGCTTTTCTGAAAATGGTTGATGTATTCGCGGATGGCTTCAGGGTTTTGAGGTATTATTTGATTTTCCATAATGAATATTTTAATTGTCAAAAGTATGAAAAAATATCTCCTTGATCAGGTATTCCAAATTCCAATATCTTTGCAGGGTTTATGAAATGTAGAAATAAAAAACCACTAAGACACTGAGATCACTTAGAATCACTAAGAAATTTCTTATTGTAATTTAGTGTCCTTAGTGTCTTAGAGGTTCTAATTTCTTCAAATACTTTTAACAATATTATTATGGAAAACAGAATCAGGGTGCGTTTTGCACCAAGCCCAACAGGCCCTTTGCATATTGGCGGAGTAAGAACAGCGCTTTATAATTATTTATTTGCAAAAAAGCAGGGAGGCGATTTTATCCTCAGGATTGAAGACACTGACCAGGCCCGTTTTGTTCCCGGAGCCGAGGAATATATCATTGAATCGCTTGAATGGTGCGGTATAAAATTCGATGAAGGTGTTCATGTTGGTGGGCCTTATGCTCCCTACAGGCAATCGGAGCGCAAAGATATTTACAGGCAATATGCCGATCAGCTTATCGCGAACGGCCATGCTTATTATGCTTTTGATAGTGCAGAAGAGTTGGAAGCAAAAAGAAAAGAATATGAATCGCAAAAGCAGACCTTCCAATATGGTGTTGCAAACCGCAACTCAATGAAGAACTCACATACGATGAGCGACAGCGAAGTAAAGCAAAAGATTGACAGTGGCGAACATTATGTGATAAGGATTAAGATCCCGGAGCAAACGACTGTGATTGTGAACGACCTCATCAGAGGCAAGGTGATCGTTGCATCGTCGATGCTCGATGATAAAGTGCTTTTCAAATCGGATGGTTTGCCAACCTATCATCTGGCCAATGTGGTGGATGATTACCTGATGAAGATCTCGCATGTGATCCGTGGTGAGGAATGGCTGCCTTCGGCGCCGCTGCATGTGTTACTTTACAGGTTTCTGGGTTGGGAAGACGATATGCCGTTGTTTGCACATTTACCCCTGCTACTGAAACCCGATGGAAACGGAAAACTAAGCAAACGCGATGGCGATAAGCTCGGGTTCCCTGTGTTCCCCTTAAAATGGACCGACCCGAAATCGGGAGAGGTATCTTCGGGTTACCGCGAATCTGGTTATTTCCCAGAAGCCGTGGTTAACTTACTTGCTTTGCTGGGCTGGAACCCCGGAACTGAACAGGAAATTTTTACAATGGACGAACTGATAGAGGCTTTTTCTTTGGAAAGAGTTGGTAAATCGGGCTCTAAATTTGACCCGGAAAAGGCAAAGTGGTTCAACCATCAGTACCTGTCGAAGAAAGCCGATGGGGATGTAGCTGAACTTTTCTCAGTTATTTTAAAAGAAAAAGGCATAGAGGCCGGGCATGATTTTGTTGCAAGAGTTTGCCACCTTGTGAAAGAGCGTGTGCATTTTGTTCATGAATTCTGGGCGCAGACTTCTTTCTTTTTTGAAGCACCAAAAGCCTTTGATGAAAAATCGGTGAAGGACAAATGGAAAGAAAACTCATCGCAGTATGTGGCCGAAGTAAAAGAACTTATCATAAGCGCTCCAGAGTTTGCTGCGGCTCCGTTGAAGGAATATGTCTCGAATTATATTCAGGAAAAGCAATACAGTATGGGAGTGGTGATGAATGCCCTCAGGATTTCCATTGTTGGTGCATCCATAGGCCCTGATCTTTTCGAAATTATCAGCATGATAGGCAAAGAAGAAACTTTGCAGAGGATAGAGTTTGCGCTGAGGAATATTAAGAAATAACACTTCTGAGTTATTTTTCCTGATTATGATGATCTTATTAGAAGCTGATTACCAGTAGATTTAAAACAGTTTCAGCTTAATAGTATAATTACCTCTTAGAAGAATATTAGCATGCACCATCTTCAAACCGTCATGCACTATCTTCAAACCGTCATGCACTATCTTCAAACCGTCATGCACTATCTTCAAACCGTCATGCACTATCTTCAAACCGTCATGCACTATCTTCAAACCGTCATGCACTATCTTCATATCGTCATGTACCATCTTTAAACCGTCATGCTCTATCTTCAAACTCTACTGAGTTTTTTTTGCGATTTCGAATGGCTTACTTTGCAGTTTCCCATCATCATTAAAAGGATTCTGCTATCTTCAATTTATTTTTATTATTATTAATTTTACACACTGATAACTGCGAATCAAATAAGGAAAAAACATATTTCATAAGATAATTTAACTATGCGTGGCGATCCCAAAGTTTACCAAATTTTGCAGGAACTGAATATTCCTTTCAAATATTACGAACATCCGCCCGTTCCCACTGCCGCCGAGGCTGCGATCTATTGGAAAGACATAGCAGCAACCCACTGCAAAAACCTATTTTTCCGCAATCATAAAGGCAACAGTCATTATCTTGTGATATTTGAATATTCGCATAACATACTGATCCGGGATCTTGAACAAAGGCTGAAACAGGGAAAGCTTACATTTGCCTCGGATGAAAGGTTAATGAAATACCTGGGTGTGCGGCCCGGCTCGGTTTCACCATTCGGCTTGATCAATGATGTGTCAAAGCATGTCCATCTTTTTCTGGATGCCCACCTGGAGAAGGCGGAAAGGATAAGTTTTCATCCAAATCTGAACACTGCCACTATCGTAATAACTTTTCAGGACTTCAGGCGTTTCCTTGAATGGCAGGGAAATACATGGGAGTTTGTGAAGCTTTACGGCGATTAAGACCCAAGCCGCAAGTCCCAAATTCCAAATTCCAAATTCCAAGATCCAAGCGCTAGCCACAAATCACTAATCACAAATCACATTTTTTTTATTTTTCAGAAATTAAAATTATTCTTACTTTTGTTTGTCATTAACTAAAACTATAACCCTATGAAAAGAAATCTACTATTTATTGCATTATTATGCATCAGTTTTGGGCTGAAAGCGCAGTACTGGTCACAACAAAACACCAATATGGCCGGCTCATCAACAGCCGTGGATCAGGTATCCATTGTTGACAGCAGCATCGTATGGGTAAACGGAATGAATGGTTCGGGAGCAGGTCCTTTTATTCAGGCTCAATCCAGAACACAGGACGGCGGAGCCACATGGGTTCCCGGAGGCTATAATGGCTTTGGTGCCACCGTAAAGGCCTTCGTTCTGACGGGAGTTACCTACAGCGATGCATTTTGTGTTGCTCTGGACACGGTTACAGGAGGTGCTGCTTCATTCTGGAAAACTACCAATGGCGGCTCTACATGGACCAAAGTGACAGGCATTCTGAACACAGGAACCACAACCTTTGCCGATGGTGTTAAGTTCTGGAACTCTTCCAAAGGTTTCTGCTTTGGCGACCCGGTAAGCGGTGAGTTTGACATTTATACCACCAGCGATGGAGGTGCCACATGGTTTGATGTTCCTGGTGCAAATATTCCAAACCCGGTAAACACTCCTGCGGCAGAGTATGGATTTAACGGAGCTGATTGCTCTTCGGTTGTTGCCGGTGGCATAGGATTTTTCATGACAAACAATGGAAGAATTTACAAAACCATAGATTATGGTGCCACCTGGACTGTTACTCCTACCAACCCATTCACTCCAACATCGGCATCTTATGGC
>Ga0224523_1001004_pt1 | contig 12814 bp, 9 predicted proteins | sample CFST50metaG_FD_182732 | JGI IMG/M metagenome (GOLD analysis project Ga0224523, IMG submission 182732) | Peat soil microbial communities from Stordalen Mire, Sweden - C.F.S.T50 | ecosystem: Environmental > Terrestrial > Soil > Wetlands > Peat | place: Sweden: Norrbotten County, Stordalen Mire...
GAGTTTGGGACATCCTCATCCCTGCCTGACCGCTCGATATCACTTGGCCGCTGCCAAAGACTATTTCGGTTTCATCCGGACTCCAATTTGGAGCCAATTGAACCGATCCATACTTTGATTCATCATTCGTATTAACATTCAGTGTATTTTTAGTCAAAGTTGATGCATCAATGATTCCAACCTCACTGTTATCGTTTGCTACAAATCCATAAGCATTGTCGGGAAAACAACAATATAAGATCTTCGAACCATCATGATTATATCTCACCCACAGTCCAGTTCGATCAAACGAGAAGTTGAAATCAATACTGAGCGTATCTAGCTTTTGTTGCAACAGCGATACTATCCCTAATTTGGGTGGCTTGCTATGATCAAATTGACCGATAGCTTGAGAGATAGGAATTAATAGCTTGTCACCATTAGGGTCGACATCAAATCCATGTAGCGTCTCCCACCATCCGGCTGAAGACAAATAGGGAAATAGAAGCCTATCTTGTCCTAAAGATTTATCATACAGATAATAACCTGCACCAATATTCATGTTATCGCCAAAGGAATAGTAGACAACTTTAGTGTTATCTTTCGGATAGTAACGAGCGCTGGCCACGTTCCTCGTCTGATCAAAAAGGAGCTGCAATTGACCAGATAAAACATCATATTCATATAGAGAGCCAGCTGAAACACCATCGTGTGCTGTTGCGACTAATAGAAGTTTTGAGCCATCAATGTTAGCGTCTATGTATGTCCAAAATTTTTCATATATACCGATATCAAGAAGAACTGTATCCTGTATTACATTGTCGTTATCATCAATAACAAACTTGGACAATTGCTGGATAGCAAAGATTGTATTTTTTCTCCAAATCGCCATGTAAATATTCCCATACTGTTTGGGATTTGAAAAATTTATTTCTTTGAGATAAGGATTCAGTTTTATAATTGTCGTCGGTCCAGTTGGACTATGGCATGACGTAGAAAGAAGTAATCCAGTTATGAGGATCGCTTGCTTGAATAATGTTTTCACAATAGCTCGCTTTAACAATTTAATTCTGTTAGGATATAGATGACGATGTTCCAATTTCCCATATCATTTTATTCCAATATTCGCATAGCTCGCCGCCCGTTATCTTAGAATTTCAATAACAGGCGGCGATATTTATTCAATAAATCACAGAGCTTATTTCAGCATCTGTATTTTCAGTGTTTTTACAATCTGCTGTGCATTCGATCCCTGCACCATCATGCGGACAAAGTATACACCGCTGGCATGACGTGAACCGTCAAATGTTGCTATATAAGCTCCTGCTTCTTTCATACCATCTGCCAAAGTGACTATTTCACGACCGAGAATGTCGTAGACCTTTAAGCTCACTCGTGCATATTCCGGTAATTGATAGCTGATATTGGTTGACGGGTTAAAAGGATTAGGAAAATTGTTTAAGCTTATCGTCGTAGGGGTTGAGTTATTTGTTCCTCCTTGCATTTTGAAATTAGGTTTTGCTTTTCCACGTGTGGCAGCATATGTCTCAATCCTTTCCTGAGCCTGAGATAGGTCTGTTTGGCTTAAAAGATTCGGGCTATTCAGGACGTTCGTGAATACGGTAGAAGCGCTATCTATATTATCATCGATATCCAATGCAATATACATGTTGTTCAGCTTCCCTCTTGCAGAAAGGGCTGTATTTGGATTATCGTGGATAACACTATTGTTCACTCCTTTTGCCATGGCAACTTTTCCTTGCTTGAGATATAAATTCGAAAGAAGGAATTTATGATCCTTTGCTGCCTGAGGAGGAAGAGAACTGAAATATTTTATAATATCCGGAGCCGTTTCCGCGTTATAACAATTATATAGTGCTACATATGCCGATTGATTATCAGGATGTTTGGACAGATACGATAAGAAAAAATTTTTGGCGTCATTGTATCTGTTTTGATGTAGTAGCGCTATACCATCCAAAAGCGGTTCAATAGAAGACCCAGAAGAAGACGAATTGAGCTGAAGGAGGGCTTGTCCAGATTCACTTTGAGAAGTTGAAGCAGCATTTATAGTCTTATTGTCAGCAATAATGAGAGTCAAGGGTATACCGCTCGACTGCACTGGAAAATTAATCCAGGGATCAGAATTAAGCGGAGAATAGTCGTAAAATGTAGAAGGTGACCTAACAGAGAACAAAGCTGTATTAGGAGGATAGCTGCCCCACCAGTTGCCATATGCATAGACTTCACTACCGGTTTCGCCGTGTTCACCTAACATGACATTATATCCATTATTATAAATACTATTCCACTGTCCGCCAGTATTGGGAGTAGTTCCTAATATAGCAGTACTCATGTAATAAACGTATAACCCTTTACTGCAATTGGTGATTCTATTATTCTTATTATTGTCGTCAGGACCATTCGATGATATCCATGCTCTATTATAGACGTTCACCCCTTGGTTCATACCCGCGATATCGTTCTGGTAGACAGTCCCAGTTGATCCATTAAAATACTCAAGACCATACCCTATATAGTAGTAGGCGAATCCTGGTGTTTTATAGATCACATTATATTTGCAATCCGTTGCCGAAGCATTTAACATGATCGCACTACCAGTCACATTTTTAATCGTATTATTCAATATCGAACCTGTCGCAATGGAACCGTAAATGCCGTAAGTACAGTTTTGTATTGTCGAGTTTTGAATGGTGATATTCGATGTATTGAGGGCTTCGATTTCTGTTCCATATTGCATATTGATATAATTGAGGCTCGAACCATTGGCGCCCGATCCGCTTAAGATAATTGATCCCCAACTCCCAGGAGATGTTCCACTGGTCGAAGTAAATGTTATTGGCTGCAGGGATGTGCCATTGGCATTAAGAATGCCATTAACGATAAGTGAAGCACCTTGCGAAAACAATAATATTGTTCCTGGATTTACTGTGAGGGTTATGCCATTATTGACCGTTACATTGCTGATGTCAACAATACCGCTCCAATGAGTACTTGAGCTTATTATATTTGATGGTATAGTAATCGGCGTTGCACTCGTCATTCCAACATTGTTATTCGCACAAACAGTATACGTAGCTGGCAAGGAATTGGCTGCACCGATATCTGTATAACTATAATTGATCGAATTACTCATCCCAGCAGACGTTCCCAAAATTGGGATTGAGCTACTATTTTTATAAATATAAAGGATTGTATTTGATTGACGGGGATTATTCCATGTTAATACTATATTCGATCCATTTATTACTGCTTGAACATTTGTAGGCGGAAATGGATATCCGCTAGGAACATTTCCATTACCGTTTGTACTTGTACCACCACCATTGGATCCATAAAGAGACACAATACCCGATTTATCATCGGGAGCTAAAGAAGTATTCGCTGCAGCATAATTTCCATACATTATTTTTTGTTGATCATCGGTTCCATATAAATCCGCTAAAGATAACCAATGTCCAAATTCATGTGTCATGGAAGTTTGAAGATTATATTTTTGATCAAAAATATTGGATGGGTTAAGCACAGTATAAATTTTTGATATAATACCGTTAGCAATTTGCGTATGCGTTTCTGCCGTATTATTCGAGTTATCCAGCGGTCCGAAATAAATCGAATTATTTGTATTATGAATATCTGTTTGATTTATAAAACTAAAATTTGATCCACCTGTTTCCGTCCATATTTTGGCAGCATTATCTATATCCGTATTTATAGTACTATTTGCCAGTGTTCCATTATAATTACCCGGAAGTATTTGATAACCTACGGAAGTCAAAGAATTTGTTCCAATTGGCCATTGCCCACCATTATAGCCAAATGAAACATCGAATTGGGCATTAGGGTCAGTTTTATCTGTATTCCAACCATCGCCAGTAGATTTATAATTTGTTGTAATGATCACCGGTCCACTACTTGCCATGTACGGAACGAGGCATGTTATTGTCCCGTCTGCCCAACTTTGAATACTGCCTTGCACGGTTTGAATCTTAGGAGCTCCGCAATAAAATTGTACGGAGCCCCAAATGGTGCCAAAATTTGATCCAGAAATTGTTACTGCCACATTGCCCCAATTAGCGGGTGCAGGGTTTGGTGAAATTGACGTTATTATTGGTTCCGAGGGAATGATAAAAGATTGCGATGATGATGGACCAGCAACCCCCTGAATAGTTGCTGCTACGCTCCACGAGATCGTAGTCCCGGCATCAAGTTCCACATTGTCCACCCACGGATCTTCTGGAAAATACGATTGAGTATTACCATTACATGTGATGATAAGCTCATAACCTTCTACGTCTGAGTCTGTCGAATAATCCCAAGAAAATGATACATACGTGGTAAATTCGGCTGAATTATTCGCAGGCATGCAACCGGTCGGCGCAGGTTGAGAATAAGCAATATTCAAAAAAATAAGTCCGATAAATGCCAAACCGGTCAAATATATTCTTAGTTTCATTTTATATTCCTTTTTGTCATACCAATCTTTTTCTTATCTAACATGGTTAAAGTGCTTAACTGAATCTTCTATTGTTTCTGTAGGCATCTCGCTACTCTTCAACCTATGATCTTTTGCATTATGCTTTTGCATTGCCAACTTAAAACTGTGCAAATACTTTGCCATTACCGTTGTATCACTGACGGATTGTTTTAATATTTTAAAGTACCTGAAAGTATCTATCCTTGCATATCCAAAATCTATTTGTCCACCGTAAACTGGCATTCTACGTTCTTCATTTAGAAAAGCATTTAGATTATTGTTCCTGAAAAAATAAATTGCTCTTTCATTTAAATTATATGTAGTCATATTGCTTACTAATTCCGATGTATCTCCAACCACCCCTCCTGGTTGTTCAAATATGAATTCATTATTCTTTACTACACCTTTGATCGTATTAAATACTTTAAATTTTATCAATGTGTAAATCGCTCTCCTACCAACAGGACTATCCCATTTTGATTCCTTCGAAATAATTTTCGCATCCACAATTGTTTCTGAGTTCCGCATGAGTTCTTTAAAGTCATTGATCATCCTTTGCTCGCTGGTATCAATTTGTTGAGAAACGGCAATACAAGGTGCGATTGCAGTGAAGAACAATATCCACAATAAAAGACATATCACTCTCGTTGTATTCCCAAAACGGACGCTAAATCCTATCGGTGTCCTCATTTGCAATTGTGTTTTATACTGATATGTGTCCATAATTTCTCCATTTGTGTTTGAATAATACACTCATGATTTATATTTCCATTCTTTTCTTTTTAGATGCCGATTAATACATCTATAAAAAAAATCTCTTTTTTCGTATGCCACGGATTCTTCAGATTTAATAATCATCAAATTATTTTATCCATATTTCCATCCCATTTTAAGTAGAGTCATCATCGGTTCTCTTCGTGATTACTATTTCTTCTATCAAGAGGTTCAACATAACCATAATAATTGTTACCGAATAGTATAAAAAAAAGAAACAGGATTGCCATCTCGATATCCACATCCCGCAAGAAGAAAAGCAATACAACATCCAATAAATATCCCAAATTTCATTATCAAGGCCTGTTCATTCTATGAAAACTCTATAGAAATTGGAATAAATGATATTAAGAGTGGTGGATTTACTTGAGTAAAGTAATGCGAGAATGATACAGTAAAAAATATTTGATGTCAAGCCCCTGTTTGTAGCTATTTTCACAAAAATCGTGTCGTAAAAACACCGTACGCTTGTCGTAAAAACACGAATAGGCCGTATTCTTTTCGCTTGGGCATACATTTTTTATTTGAAAGCAAAGAGGTATTTGCAAATAATGTAAGTAAGTGTGCCGCTGATGAGTTGGTCACAATAGGATTGGTATTAGCATTACTGAATCCGCTGTAAGGTGATGTTGACACTTGTTACCACCGCATTAACGGTCTCACCCGACTTATTGCAGAACCGAAGCTTCAAGAACTTCGACATCAGATTCGTCAGCGGATCTATTCCATCAACCGGTGAACCATCTGCAGCGACATGAGTTTAGCTCAACACTGGTGCCACCGTATTCCAGTTCAAGTTTTTTTTGCAAGCACTTTGTCCGATGTGAATGTGGATTTTCATACTCGCTTACCATTGAATACGAAATTCATGAAGGACACACCCTTGTCTTGTAGAGCGATGCCATATATCCTCCGTACGTGATTTTGTCACTTAAAACGTCAGCTAAACGTCAGATAGACATCAAAGAGACATGTAATTTAGGGATTATTCAATCACGAAGTGAGAAAACTGCTGATTCCGTTCTAAAACTGGAGCGGGAAACGGGGCTCGGACCCGCGACCTCAACCTTGGCAATATTCTGAGCCACGGTTTTCCAGTTAATTTTGCCACTTTTCCCGTGCGAGAAAAGGCAAACTGCATTTTAACGTCCCGTAAACGTCCCATATTATCTTTGAGTGTTTTGTGTTTTCTTTTGCTAACACATGTTACACAAAGATTCTGTCCCGTCAACGTCCCGTTAATTGCAATATATGACAACACATAATAAAAATCAATACAAGGGAATAATGAATAACATTCTATTGCTTCATAGCTCTTGATACACGCTTTTGCGCTAATGCCTCGTCAAGAATCGGAGTTACCGCACTCTGTGCAAGCCATTGATCGATCGTCGGTTTGTAAAAGCGAATGCTTTCACCTACTCGACGATGCGGAAACTTGTCAAGGTTTTGATAGATAAAACTTTTACTCATTCGGATGTATGCAGCCACCTCATCTACCGTCATCACGTCATTGTTAATGGGAAATACGATTGCCTTCTTCTTGTTTGATGTTGTTTCTTTCATACTATTACACCATCTGTTTGATTTGTTGAACAGTTCGGTCATTTAAAATGGGAGCATCGGAATGTGTGCTTCCTCTCACATAGAAATCACGCTTTAACACCTCTTCCTTAACCTTTGCATCTGTTTCCGTGCAGTATTCGAAGAAATCACACATACCGCAGGTCTGGATTCCTGGGGTCTTGGGGGCAAACCTTGACAGGACGATCTCTTTATAAATGGTCTTGAAATAGTCTCTGTATTCGTCAATCACCTGCTTGGGTTTCTCGACATAGAACCGCCTCAGATAGAATTCGGGCCGTTCCTGGTAATCGGCAACAACTCTTTTGCAGTATTCATCGACGGTCTCCTTCTTCGTTTGCTTGATACTTGGCGCTTTGATAACGGTCCTAATTGCTCCTACAAAATTCTTTTCCGGCCACTTCGTCTGAACCGTCATCAGATAATGATGAGACTGGTCATCAATATTCAAGAGCTTGCGGTCGTTATCAGAAAACGATGACGCGGTTTTGATCTCATGAATCCAGTACGCATCCATTTGCCGTTTGAGTTTTATTATACCATCTATCTTCGCCCAGGACACCGCATCATCTATCGTGGCCGATACAGCGGCCTCAGCGAGATAGCCGGCAAATTCGTTATTGAGAAAATAATGTTTGTGATACGCTCTGATCATACCTTCCAGAACCGCCAACTCTTCTTTGTCCTCGTCTCCGAGAGCCGGAGTTTTTCCACATTCTTCATCCGGCTGCATATACGCAATCTCAGCACACCATTCCCGACGAAGTTGATCAATCAGTGTGTCAATCACAATCGGTTCTGTCTGCGTGTGCATCAACTCAATGAATCGATGCACAGCGCTGCCACGTTTGAAATAAGATGCTTTTTCGTTTGCAGCATATCTCTTGACATATGAAAGCTCGTGTCGATATCTGCACTGTTTCCATGTCCGGATCTCTGAATACGTTAAAGCACGAACTCCATTAACGACCACATTCAATCCTTTCAAATTGTTCTTCGATCATTGATTTGCACGTACACATTATTCTTGCACTTTCGAAAGCACACTCACAGGAACATGACAATACTTTCGCTATCCTTTCTTCTAATCCTCCAATCTCCCTTTTTTGGTCATCACTTATTCCACCTGGCGATAAAAGACTTTCTACAATCACGCTTAGATGTTCAAGTTCTCTTTCTGCTTTTCCATATATGAGTTCCAACATCTGAGCTTTGACTATGCCATCCACACCCGGCTCCGCTTCAGTCATACAGTTCCCTCACAGTTTGCTTACTTATTAAATGTTTGGTTTAGTTGAGTTTAATATAACTGTATTGCGACTGTTTGTCAAGTATTATTCTAAACGTTTTATATACTTGACATTTCGTATATCATTTGTTATCTTGAAGTGTTATTGATGATCACACGTTATCAGTAAATCTATAAATGCACTTTTTGCCAGCCTTTTTTTCTATGTCACGAATAACATAGCGAAGAAGAATATAGTATGGACGACTTAAAACGTTTCTCCCTTTTGCAACTCGTGATAAGGTTGCAGGTGACACACCCATTTTTTTAGCAAGGTAGCTTTGTCTAATGTCCAAGTCAATGCACATTTATTTTATATCTTTGCCGTCAATGAAAGTTTCGGGTACGGGGTTTTTGATGAGTTTCTTTTCATTCTTTCTACGATGATGATATTTAACTTACCATACCAATTGCCATTTCTCAACTTATTTTGGAGGTCAATACTATGACGGATTCGATAGCTAGAAGAATTAAATATGCTCGCGAACTAAGGGGCATAAGTCAGGGAGAGGTGTCACGAAAAACGGGAATTAGCAAAGGCACGATCTCAGTTCTGGAACGTGACCCAGACTCAAACATCACAATCAAAAACATGGTCGCACTCTGCAAGGCATTACAGGTGTCCGTGGAATACATCGTGTTCGGTTCAGATTCCATCGAGCATAACGACGCATGGAGAAAGCTTGCCAACACCAAAGAAGGCGAAGGGCTGCGACAGATAGTGATGAATCTCCATAACGATAAAAGACTTGAGGCGCTTATGGTGGAACTGCAAAAACTTTCGCGGCACGATCAGGATATAGTATTTAATCTTATTAAGGGTATGAATGAATCAAAATCTTGATAACTATTAGTACTCGAATTGAAATTCCTATTAGTATATATATAATAGGATGAGATGTTTAAAGATTATTGCAAGTTCATTAAAAATAAAAAGGCCGCCCGATGAAGACGGCCCTCGCAGAGAGGATGCGGACTCAACAGCATTTTGGCGTGACCGCTGAGTCCGATCACTCACAAGATAATATCAAATCTATGCAATGTCAATATATTAATCGTTTGCAACTATTGTTTGTTTTATTAAACATCCCTCGCATAACCAATGTCGCCAATTAGTCTCACCGGTGAGACTAATGTTTCTTCGTTTAGAATTCTGTTATTTTAGATAACCCCGAAAAATTATATTGATCTGCAGAGTTCTATTATAGGAATTGATGAAAATGCTGTTTGGAAAGACTTTAATAAAATCTATACGAATATTCGGATCAGAAAAATTATAGAGGTATTGAATATCAGCTCCATTATATTGTGCTATCCCATCCCACATTCCAAAAAATACGTCTTTTATGCCTCTTCCTTCTACACTATTGCCAAATTCTGAATTTTGAATAGTTATAAGCTCCTGTTGGTTAGTCCCATCAAAAAAAAACAATCCTCTCCCTTTTAATAATAATATCCCTCCAGGAACTTTTGCAATATCCCCCATTGACCCGACTGTCTCAACAGCCGAATAAATCTCCTGCAAATTATCGCCAGAAAATAAATAGATCTTGCTTGAATCGGGGACAGACCCATCTGGTTTATGTGTTGATCCCATTACTAATGCTTTATCTTGAGTATAACACCGTATTTTGTATAAGGAACAGTCAAGAATATTCTGCACATTTACTCTTGTCCATGTATTGCCGTCATAATGATACATCAATGGGTATAGATCACCTCCATTATATGAGAAATTTCCTACAGCATATAAATCAGTAGAAGAATTTCCGTCAACATCCTGAAGATCATAATAATTTGTATTTGGAGGAGGGATCTTCGCTTGGCTACTCCATGCAGTTCCATTGTAATGCCAAATATCACCTTGGAGTCCTACACACCAAATATCATTTGAAGCAAATGCGTGAATAGCTTCAGGTGCTATAGAACGATTGATCCCATCTGTTGACCATTTAGTGCCATTGAAATGATAAAATGTTTTTGAGAGATCTCCGGCCTCACTGATTGCCCAGACATCGGTCTGTGATATTCCATCAATACCACGGATAATATTTCCACCTGCATAGATTGTATCTACGAACCAGGTGTAATCACGCCGTCCGGGTGTATCATCTATAGGTCCAACCGGATTCTTCCTACAATCTGAAGCAGTAAGCATGAAGATGATCGCAAACAGATACATGAAATATTTTGTCATAGAAATTTCCTTTGGATCTGACACTTTTTTTCCTATGAAACCTCTATAGAAATTGGAATAAAATATTCTAAATGATGTCAAACGACGGTGGAGATGGTTCATCGTATTTTTCCCTGCAATCTGAAGCAGTAAATAATAGTATTAATTCAAACACTTATAGGAGATATCTTGTCATAAGAATTCCTTTTGTATATGATTACCGCTTTCCAACTAACAAAACAGCATTTGGAGCGACCTGTCCTACGGCGATCATCGTGTTGCCATGAAATGCTACGCTTGCATATGCTCCGTAACCACCCGCCATTTGATTTAAATAGTCAAACCACGTTGAACCGTTATAATGAGCAACATCAGGAACAACACTAGAACCCCACCCAGAAACGAATATATCGCTAAGACTTGTTCCTCGAATACATCCGGCTACAAATGTATATGCGCTAGTAGTGTTATTATTCCACACAGAGTTCGACAATGAATTAGTTGATATTATTCCATCGCCGGCTAAATAATACATTTCCCCCGGGACGAACCAGACGCTAGAGTATACTTTATGAAACGTAGCAACGAGAGAAACCGATGTTCCTTGAATTCGTAATAATTGTGTTTGCGAGGGTAATGAATCGAGTTGATTCGCAACAGCTAAGATTTCCTGTCCACCGGTTTTCGGATCTGTCGCCCCATAAATATCCGTAATATCTAACTGTGTTGGACTCGATAGCTTCTGCCAATTTGTGCCGTCGAAGTGAGCAATGCCGCCCTTTGTTGCTACAGCATATAAATTATTATCTGATGTTCCCCATAATTTTCCAATGAATTGTCCTGGATCTAATATCCCTGTATTGCCTGGAAAATTATTGATCCAATATGATTGAGTTATTGTTTTACCATCAAATCTATGAACTCCTCCACTTGCCAACCAAATATCAATAGGAGAAAATGCCATAATACCAGTTGGGGTGAGATACGACGTATAATTAAGCCCAATACTAGTTGGCAGTTTTACTAAATTCCAACTTGTTCCATCCCAATGTACTGCGCCATATGGAGGATATCCATAAGGAGTTGTTGAATCTATAAGAACAATTGTGCCTACCGTCCATATATTTGTATCGCTAAGAATAGCAGCATCATTCAAAAATGAAGCGCCCCCGCCATTACCCCATGACAATTGCTGAAACGTGAATGCATGGCTCGTAGTATCCGGTACGCTTGGTGGTGAAGTTGGAGGTTCAATTGGATTTTTCCTGCAATCTGAAGATGTAAGCAAAAGTATTATTGCAAACAAATACACGAAATATTTTGTCATAGAAATTCCTTTTTTCTTTTGCCTATTCATTCTATGAAGACTCCATAGAAATTGGAAGAAATGATATTAAGAGTGGTGGATTTACTTGAGTAAAGTAATGCGCAAATGATACAATAAATTTGAAGTGAAGTCAACACACCTATACGTAGTATTTTCACCAAAAACGTGTCGTAAAAACATGAATAGGCCGTATTCTTTTCGCTTGGCCATACATTTTTTATTTGAAAGCATAATAATCTCATCGAATTGACTCATGTTATCAAATCGATAAAGAATATGATACTCATCGATGCATATATTATTTGAGGAGAGTCACCGCTGTCCCATTAGCAAAACAGCAGTCTGACTAACAAATCCAACGGCTCGTATCCTCTTCAGTGAGGATATGTAGCGTAGAGCCGATTTAGATGCCGTTTCAACTGCGGGCGACGCTGCATACGTCGCCCGTAGCTATATGAACTTTCTCATAGTAGTTCCTCCTTTATTATCGTCTTCCCATAAGAATAATTGCTTGCGGGGGTTCTTCGCCTACTGCGATTACTGTGTTTCCGCTTACGGCTAATCCCAGGTACGCTCCATCTATGCCGGTCTGCGAAATATAGCTTTTCCACGAAACACCGTTGTAGTGCAACATCTCGCCATATGCACCACATATAAAAATATCATTTAACGCATTGCCTCGTACAGCATCAACGGTATAGCTTGTCAATATATGACTATTCCATGAAGGTGAATTGAGTGTCGGATGTTTTTCCCATACACCATCTCCCACAAGCCAATAATATTGTCCCGGAGAAAACCAGATGCCGTTGAGCGCCCAGAAGATTCCAACAGTAGGGATTGCTTGTGCAGTAGTACCGCTGATTTGTAATACAGTCCTGTCATGACTAATTAATGGATTTCCTGCTGTTGCATAGATCTCCAAGCTGCCGGTATTCGCATTTTGTGCGCCCCATATATCTCGGACATCTAATGCCGTTCCGCTGGAGATTTGTGTCCAATTTGTGCCGTTGTAGTGTCGGATATTACCCCCATCGCCAACGAAATAAAGATCATTAGAACTTGTACCCCATATTTTTCGAATTGCAAATGCATTTTGATATCCGCGTGTCGATCCGTAAAATATCCATCTTGTTCCATCCCAATGTTCTAAAATACTTGATCCGATCCAAATATCATTTGGTCCAA
>Ga0224523_1001005_pt1 | contig 12813 bp, 17 predicted proteins | sample CFST50metaG_FD_182732 | JGI IMG/M metagenome (GOLD analysis project Ga0224523, IMG submission 182732) | Peat soil microbial communities from Stordalen Mire, Sweden - C.F.S.T50 | ecosystem: Environmental > Terrestrial > Soil > Wetlands > Peat | place: Sweden: Norrbotten County, Stordalen Mire...
CTTAATAATTAATAAATAAAAATAATAAGCAAGCAATTAAATATAAAACAAAATGAAAAACAATGAAGAATTACGAATAGATATCATGGCTGCGATCAAAATGGATCCTCTTTTGAACACATCTGAAATAGGTGTTATTGCTAAGGATGGTATTATTACACTATCTGGAATCGTTGAAAGCTATACAAAGAAATTAAAAGCTAAAGATATAGTTGAAAAGGTAGCGGGTGTTAAAATAGTACTTGAAGGCATTGAACTTAATTTTGACTGTCCGGATGAAAAGAACGATAAAGAAATTGCTACCGAAGTATTAAGTTATTTTAAATGGAACTGGGGAGGCTCGAGTGACAAAGTGAAAGCAAAAGTTGAGAATGGATTGGTTACACTGGAAGGAAATTTACAATGGGATTTTCTTAAGGATACTGTGGGAAAAACAGTAAAAAAACTTGTTGGTGTAAAAAGTATTTCAAATAATATTACCGTTAATTCTGAATCAAAATAATGAGTTTGTAAATAATAAAATAATAACAATAGCGCCACTTCTGTTGGAAAATTAATGCAAAGTTAAATAATGTAACTTCTTAAATAAAAGATGCAATGTTTACTGGAATTATTTTGCACCATGATCAAATTAGTTAAAGTCAACATAAAATAACAAATATGTCAACACCAATTAGCATTGAAAATCCTGATGGATTATCCAATGAAAAAATCCAGGAAATTGAAGATCACAAAAGAATTGCTTCCCAATTGAGAGAAGCAGCACAACTTCATTTAGCAGCAGCGAATCAACTTAGAAGTAACGATTACGTAAATGCTTTCCAAAGTATTGTCAGCGCATATGGAATCATCAAACAAACAAAAAATTCTCAAAGATTTTTTTTAGATAATACGTTGAATGGACAAACAGTACTTTAATTATCTGTTTTGAATTCAATATGCGCTTTCTCAAAATGGAAAATGTGTGAATGATGTAACTCTATCCTAAAATTGTGTAACACTTATACCACCAAAGGTTATCACTTTTACAGTGTAATAATTCTTTTACAAATCAACTGCTGGTAATACCAGATAAATAAATAACCAAACGAAATGACAACATCAAAAAAAATAGGTATTTGGATGGATCATTCAAGTGCTAATTTAATGGATACTGCAAACGACCCCATTGAAACAAAAACCATTGTATCCGAATTTACTCATGACGAAAAAAAAATTACTCTGAGCCATAGTGAAAGCCTTATGCATAACAAGGAACAACATCAACAATCTGAATATTACAAAAAAATAGGCGAGATTATTAAAGATTATAAAGAGGTAATTCTCTTTGGACCTACCGAAGCAAAAACAGAGCTATTTAATATCTTAAAAGCAGATCATCTTTTCGAAAATATAAAAATTGAAATTAAACAAACTGATAAAATGACTGAGAACCAACAGCACGCCTTTGTTAAAAATCACTTTAATAATAATGAGTAAATGTTTAATGACTATCATAATTAAATACTTGATTTGAATAGGTACCCCAAGAATACAAGGGAAATAGACGGAGAAAAATTAAAAACCGTTGCTATTATTGTGGCTCATCCCGATGATGAAACATTATGGACTGGCGGAAATATTCTTAGTCATCCATCATGGAAGTGTTTTATTGTTTGCCTTTGCAGGGCAAGTGATAAAGATCGGGCTCCCAGATTTTACAATGCAATAAAAATTCTCAAATCAGAAGGAGTCATGGGCAACATTGACGATGGGCCAGATCAGAAACCTTTGGATGAAAAAGTGGTTGAGAGCGCTATTATGAAATTATTACCTTATAAGCATTTCGATCTTGTTATTTCTCATGGTCCTTTAGGAGAATATACAAGGCATATCAGGCATGAGGAAACAGGCAAAGCAGTTATCAAACTATGGCATGCCGGAAAAATATCTACTGATGAACTTCGAACCTTTGCTTACGAGGATGGCAATAAAAAATATTATCCCAAGCCAGTTGAAAATGCCACTATTTACAAAGCGCTAACAAAGCAAGTATGGTTGAAAAAATATAGCATCATTACAGAAACATACGGCTTTAAAAAAAATAGTTGGGAAGCAGAAACAACACCTCGTGTTGAATCGTTCTGGCAATTTACAAATTCGTATGATGCGATAAAATGGCTTAATAACAGAGGAGTTATAACATGAAAGTATTAGTATTATATGATTACCCTCCTTCTCCCGGAGGGCTGGCAACCCAAGGAGATCTTCTCTATAAGGGACTTCTTGAAATGGGCGTTGATGCCCATGCTGTTCATTTCGAATCAGCACAGGAGAAGGAATGGTACTATCGCTGGTTTGAACCGGATGTTGTTGTTGGTGTTGGTTATTGGGGACACACTCCTCAATTAGTTCTTCATCCGCAACGGTATGGTGTACAGCCAGTACCTTGGCTGGTTGCAGATGGTTACATAGCAAATTATCAGGAGGTATTAAATGCTCTACCATTAATACTGGTAACATCAAATTGGGTAAAAGAGATGTATGTCCGCGACGGAATAAATGGTGATAAGATTGAGGTATTACCTGTAGGCTGCGATACAGATACTTTTATTCCATATAGTAAGGATGACCCAAAGATTTTGGCTGTTCGTGAATCGCTGGGTGTATCACCAGATCAATTAATGATTCTCACTGTTGGAGGAGATGCTGCATCAAAAGGAGCGCAGGAAGTGATGCAGGCACTTGCTATCATAGATACTAAAGCACCCGACTGGAAATATGTATGTAAGGTTTGGCCTCAACCACGTACTAAGCTTCAAAATTTGGCAGACCTTGAAATGGCAACAAGGCTGGGTATTGAAAAAAATGTTACATATGCCACTAATACTATTTCCAGAAATTTCATGCCTTACTTAATGGGAGCATGTGATATATATGCAGCTCCTTCGAGGCTGGAGGGTTTTGGAATGCCGCAAGTAGAAGCGGGAGCATGCGGAAAACCTGTTATAAGTATAAAAGCCATGGGAATGCTGGATACGCTTATTCATGAAGAAACAGCATTTCTTACAGATATAGCACAGAAAATTGTAGTGAATGAAGTAACACTTGGAGGAGAATCAGGCTTTGAAGATAAACATAAAGTGGTGTTTAAGGAGCCAAGGACAGTGGATTATCGTGCAAATGTTTATGATATTGCTAAGTACCTGATGATTCTTATGAATGATGCGGCTTTGCGCGAAAAAATGGGAAAGGCAGGACGGGAACGTGTTGTAAAGAATTTCGACTACCGTGTTGTTGCAAAAAAGTTTGTACAGATTATGAACGAAAAAATGGGAATAAAGTAATTTTATTTTAACACCATGACAATTGAAAATAGACAAAAGATAGAAGAAGCAAAAAAAGCTGCCATTGAAGTGTTGCTTCATAATGCACATGGGCCATATCATGGGCTTCCACGTACGGCAGGCTGGGGATACCCGGAACCATATACAAGAGATCTAATGATTTCTATATTGGGAATTGCTGTTTCAGGGGATCATAAACTCATGGATAGCATTCGCAAAGTTTTAGAAACGCTGGCAGAAAATCAAACAGAACATGGTCATATAACATCTCTTGTGCATGACAAAGATGATCGTGGATCGAGTGATACAACTCCACTGTTTTTGCTTGGTACGGGCATTTTCAGAAAAGTAACAGGGGACCCGAATTTTCTACATGAAGCTGTTGAGAAAGCGCTGACATGGATGGAATATCAAAGTCCGTCAGACCGCTACCTTGTTGCACAGCAGCCAACAAGCGATTGGCGCGATGAACAATGGGTTACAGGCTATGGATTGTTTGTAAATACTTTGGTATATAGCTATCTGAGATTATTGGGGATGAACAAAAGAGCTGATATGTTGCATCACGATATGGGCAGGTTTACCATTACCGGAGGGACAATACACCATCATGTTCACGAAGGTCTTGTTGTAAAATATAAGCCTTACTACGCTTTCTGGTCGTATAAAATACACAGCAGCGAACGATTCGACCTGCTTGGAAACAGCCTTGCCATTCTTTCAGGAATAGCATCACCTTCAAGAGCTGATGAAATGATTTCATGGATAGAAGAAGAGTGTGTTGGAATGAGAGAACGCGGTGAATTGGCAGTTGATCTTCCCCCAAATTTCTTTCCCTTTATTAAACCTGAAGATCCTGACTGGCACACACGATACGCATCATTCAATAATTCCGGAGAATATCATAACGGGGGAATATGGCCATTTATTTGCGGGTTTTATATAGCGGCTTTAGTCGCAGCTAAAAGATACAAGCTGGCTGAGGAAAAGTTACTGGTACTTACCGATTGTATAAAAATTTCTATAACAGGGAGCGTCGATTTTGGTTTTAATGAATGGTTAAAATCACAAAATGGCAAACCAATGGGGCAGGACTGGCAAACATGGAGTGCCTCGATGTTTCTTTATGCCGCTAAATGCGTAGAAGAGCAAAGAACACCTTTTTTTGATGAAATAAGAAATGAGAGTTGTACACCATGAGAATCTTAATTAAAAAAGACGAAAATGAAATAGGCTGTTGGGTTGCTGATTATGTAATTAGTAAAATTAATAATTACAATCCAACACCAGCAAAACCTTTTGTATTAGGATTGCCAACAGGCTCGTCGCCAATTTCAACATACAGGGAACTTATAAAAAGACACAACGCAGGGGATATATCTTTTAAGAATGTAATTGCTTTCAATATGGATGAATACATTGGTATTCCTGAAAGTCATTCCCAAAGCTATCATTTTTTCATGTATGATAATTTGTTTAAACATATCGATATTCCTAAACAAAACATAAATATTTTAAATGGTAATGCACACGACTTAGAAAAGGAATGTAGTAATTATGAAAAAAAGATTTCCAAAGCCGGAGGTATTGAACTTTTCCTTGGTGGTATTGGTACTGATGGTCATATTGCATTTAATGAACCCGGTTCTTCATTAACTTCAAGAACAAGAATTAAATCACTTTGCTATGATACGATTCTTGCGAATTCAAGATTTTTTGATAACAATATTTCCAAAGTTCCAACCAAAGCGCTTACCGTTGGCGTAGGTACAGTAATGGATGCAAAGGAGGTATTAATTATCATTACAGGTTTTAACAAAGCACGGGCATTGAGAGAAGTTGTTGAAGGTGGTATAAGTCACATGTGGACGGTTTCAGTGCTTCAGATGCATCAGCATGGTATTATTGTTTGCGATGAATCGGCAACGATGGAATTGCAAGTTAAAACAGTAAAATATTTTAAGGATATCGAGAGAATTGCAAGCAATAAAATATTTAAAAATGATAATACGAATTGCTTCTAAAGTTTTCGCTTATCAAAAATGTGTGAATGATGTAATTTTTATAAAAAATAGTGTAACACTTAATTTAAATTATAGGCTCAACTTTGTTTTGTGAAAATTAATTCACAATTAAAAAATAAAATTATGCTCAACAATTATTCTTATGGTGGAATGCACCTATTGTGGTGGATCGTTTGGTTAGTCTTACTCTTTTGGATATTCGCTCTGCCCTATAATATCCCAGGACAGAGAATGAGGAGAGATTCTCCGCTTGACATTTTACAGAAGCGGTTTGCTAATGGAGAGATCACAACTGATGAATATCAGGAGAAGAAAAAAATTCTCGAAAAAGATATAGCTAGGTAATTCTATATTACTTCAGTTTTTTTTAACCTTATATCTTTTAAACCCTGCATTTCAACTATGTGGGGTTTCTTGTCTAAGTAAGTATAGATGGGAAAAAGAAGGAACTGACAAATAAAAAATAATTTTAATACAGAAGAATAACTTTTGTAATAAAATAAAAACAATATTGTATACTGCAGGACTTCCTGTCAAACCCGAAAAATGCGTGAATCATGTAACTATATTATTTTATTGTGTAACGTTTTCGGGAATTAATTGAACCACCTTTGTTCTGTGATAAATTATTCACAACTTAAAAACAAAAATCATGAAAAAAACAATCAGCATTGCGCTGTTCTTTCTTTTAGTATTACGCTTTAATAATTATGCTCAGCAAACGACAACAACTACTACAACGACCACCACCACCACAAATTCCTCTTATTCTAATGAAAAATATGGAAAGACGCTGAACTTAGGTTTGGGTATTGGAGGGTATGCCGGTTACTACGGATATGCAGGGCACACTATGCCTGTTTTTCATATCGACTATGAATTTGATGTAGCAAAGAGTTTTACATTAGCTCCTTTTATTAGTTTTTATTCATACAAAGACGGATACTATTGGGGTGATAAGAATGATCCTTACAAGTATTATTATTATCACGAAACAGTTGTTCCTATTGGCGTTAAAGGTACATACTATTTTGATAAACTTCTTCACGCTAATCCCAAATGGGATTTTTACTTAGCAGGTTCATTAGGATTTGCAATAGTACATTCATCATGGGATAATGGCTATAATGGCGACATGAATTATTATCGTGATGCAAATCCTTTGTTTCTTGATTTACATATAGGGACAGAATACCATTTTAATTCAAAACTTGGAATTTTCTTTGATCTCTCAACCGGAGTTTCAACAATTGGTCTTGCAATTCATTAATTGCTGAAAGCGATAATATAAAGTAATTAGTTATTTCTCACTTGTAAATTTAAAAAGACATGGATTTAATTTTAAACTGGGCTGAGCTTAAAACAAAGCTTAAAGAAAAATATCCTCAGTTGACAGAAACTGATTTGCAGCATGAAGAGGGTATGGAAGAAAATATGTTGCGTATGGTAGCATATAAGCTTCAAATGACAAAACAAGATATGCAGGAAATAATCTCAGGACTATAAGTTTCACTAACATTAAAAAAAAAGAAAGGAAATTGAAATGATCTATTTGTATTTAATAATTCCAATAATATTTTTGTTCCTCATAGGTATCAGAATTATAAGACCGACTCAAAGAGGACTAATTGAAAGATTGGGCAAGTATAATCACTTTGCAATGCCCGGATTTCATTGGATCATTCCGGTTATTGAACGAATGTATATTATAAATATTACTGAACAAATGGTGAATGCCGACCCGCAGGAGATCATCACCAATGATAACCTGAATGCCAGTGTTGATGCACAGGTATATTTTAAAGTAAAAGATGATGAAGAAAGCGTAAAGGGATCGCAGTACAATGTAAATAATTATAAATGGCAGATCGTTAACCTTGCCCGCACCACTCTTCGTAATATCATTGGAACAATGACATTGAAGTCAGCGAACAGTGAACGTGGAAAAATAAACTCTGAGCTTCATAAAACCCTGCTCATTGAAACACATACATGGGGCATAGAAATCGTCAGAACGGAATTGAAAGAAATTGATCCACCCAGAGACGTGCAGGAAACTATGAATAAAGTAGTGAAAGCAGAAAATGAAAAAATTGCTGCCATTGATTTTGCATCTGCAAGAGAAACTGTCGCTGATGGTGAGAAACGGGCAAAGATTAAGGAAGCCGAAGGTTATAAGCAATCGAAAATATTGCATGCTGAAGGAGAAGCCGAAGCGATTAAACTTGTAAATGAAGCAGCCGATAAGTATTTTATCGGGAACGCTCAATTATTGAGGAAACTTGAAGCTCTTGAAACATCACTTGAAAAAAATGCAAAAATTGTAATTCCAACAGGAACGGAATTAATAAATATTATTGGCGAGATGGCAGGAATAATTCCAATAGAAAAAAAACAAAAAGAAAACTAATTCCGTTTTACAAGACATATTCTCATCATGAAAGCAACAGAAATAAAAAAAGTATTGATAGCATTGGATTACGATCCAAGTGCACAAAAAGTAGCAGAAACAGGGTTTTCGATGGCAAAAGCGATGAAAGCTAAAGTTGTATTACTGCATGTAATATCGGATCCGGTATATTATTCTTCTATTGAATATTCTCCGATAATGGGGTTTAATGGATACACGAATATACTTCCATCAGACCCGACAGATACTATTGATGCAATAAAAAAAGCATCTTTACATTTTCTTGATAAGTCGAGGCATCACCTTGGTGATAAAACAATTCAAACTGTTATAGGCGAAGGTGATTTTGCTGAATCAATTTTAAAGGTTGCAAAAGAGATGCATGCAGATATTATTGTTTTGGGCTCTCACAGCCGGAGATGGCTAGATGAAATATTAATGGGAAGTGTTGCCGAAAAAGTTTTGCATCACACCACCTTACCATTATTTATCATCCCAACAAAAAAACACAATTAATATTATAAATAGATAAAATGAAAGAATACAAATTATTCACTTCGAAAAATATCGGAACAGTGCATGTTCAAAATCGTATTGTAATGGCTCCTATGACGCGCTCTCGTGCAGTCGGAAATATACCAAACGATTTGATGACAGAATATTATAAACAACGTTCAGGCGCTGGTTTGATAATTACCGAAGGTACATCACCGTCACCAAATGGGCTTGGGTATGCCCGTATACCAGGTATATTCAACAGACATCAAGTTGAAGGATGGAAAAAGATAACGTCAGTAATCCATGTAGCTGAAGGAAAAATATTTGTTCAGCTTATGCATACCGGAAGGATAAGTCATCCTCTCAATTTGCCTGTAGGAGCAGAGATACTTGCACCTTCAGCAATTAAGGCTGCCGGACAAATGTGGACCGATACAAAACAGATGCAGGATTTCCCGGTACCAAAAGAGATGACTATCGAAGACATAATGCATGCAAAAACAGAATATGTTGAAGCTGCATTGAATGCTATGGATGCGAACTTCGACGGTGTTGAACTGCATGCTGCAAACGGTTATTTGCTTGAGCAGTTTATTTCTCCTGTAAGCAATATCCGTGAAGACAATTATGGCGGAAATATAGAAAACCGTTGCCGGTTTGTTATTGAAGTAGCAACTGCCGTAGCAGAAGCAATAGGAAAAGGGAAAACCGGAATTCGTTTATCACCTTATGGCATTACTAATGATATGCCACATTATCCCGAAGTAATTGTTACGTATAACTATTTGTCGGAGCAACTGAAAAAGATTGACATTGCTTATATTCATCTTGTCGATCATTCTGCAATGGGAGCACCTGTGGTGCCGGAGGAAATTAAAAATAGTATTCGAAATAATTTTAATGGCAATATTATTCTTTCCGGTGGTTATGACATGGAAAGAGCGGAAACCGATTTGGTAAGCGAAGTATGTGACCTCGTGGCTTTCGGGCGCCCATTTATTAACAACCCTGACCTTGTTGAAAGATTCAGAAACAATTGGGCTTTATCAAAAGATCTGAAAATGGATTTATTTTATACTTTTGATGAAAAAGGATATACTGATTATCCATTTTATAAAGCTTGATTTAATAATTTAAAAAATAAATGAATTTCGTAGATTATTATAAAATATTAGGAATAGATAAAACGGCAACACCAAAGGATATTAAAAGTGCCTATCGGAAATTAGCCAGAAAATTTCACCCTGATCTAAATCCAAATGATAAGGATGCGAAAAGAAATTTTCAGCAGATCAATGAGGCAAATGAAGTATTGAGTGATCCCGAAAAACGTAAGAAATATGATCAATACGGAAAGGATTGGCAACATGCTGATGAATTTGAAAAAAACAAACAGTACCAACAGCAATCGTCAAATTCGCGTGGGGCAAGATATTCGGGAACACAAGATGAAGGAGATTTTTCCGATTTCTTTGAATCTATGTTTGGCGGAGCCGCAAGTTCCGGCAGAAGCAGACAGGCAAAATACAGAGGCGAAGATTACAATGCAGAATTGCATCTCGAACTTATTGATGCCTATAAAACCCATCAACAAATATTAGCGGTTAACGGGAAAAACATAAGGATCACTATTCCTGCCGGAATTGAAAACGGACAAACGATTAAAATACCAGGACACGGCGGGCCGGGGACAAATGGCGGACCGAACGGTGATTTATATATTACATTTTCAGTAGCCAATCATTCCAAAATAAAACGTCTGGGAAATAATTTATTTACCAACATTGACCTAGATATATATACTGCCGTGCTGGGAGGTGAGATCACAATTGATACATTGAATGGAAAGGTAAAACTAAAAATAAAACCCGAAACGCAAAACGGAAGTAAAGTAAAATTAACGGGTAAAGGATTTCCTGTTTATAAGAATGACGGGCAGTTTGGAGATCTGTTTGTAACATACTCCATCAAAGTTCCCACGAATTTAACGGAGAAACAAAAAGCATTATTTATCGAATTATCGAAATCGTAATTTTAAAAACATAAACGATGCAAAAAGAAAATTTAATAGCCATAGATGTATTTTGTGCCAATCACAATATTGAGATTTCATTCATCAGTTCGTTACAAGAAACCGGATTGATAGAAATTACTACCATTAAAGAAACAAAATTTATTGATTTAGATCAGCTGAAGAATTTAGAGAAAATTGTTCGCTTCTATTACGATCTGGATATTAATCTGGAAGGCATTGAAACGATCACTCATTTATTACTGCGGATAAATTCCATGCAGGAAGAGATCATTGCACTAAGAAACAGGCTTCGTCTTTATGAAATAAACGAATAGAATGGGAAATATCTGGAGCTATTCATTTACTGTATTCATGGCATTCTTCGCCATTATGAATCCAATTGTAAATATTCCGATTTTCATTCAGTTGACAGAAGGTGCTGACGAAAAGAAAAAAAAAGAAATTGCGAAAACCTCCAACATTGTCGCCTTTATCATTGTTTTAGCGTTTATTTTAATTGGTAAATATATTTTCGAGATATTTGGATTGACCATTCCTGCATTCAAAGTATTTGGGGGAATTTTAATATTTTTCATCGGGTTTGAAATGCTCCAATCAAAAAAATCGAGCATACATCTTCAGGAAAAACCCGCCTTTGATGAGGGTGTTGCCATATCTCCATTAGCTATTCCAATTTTAGCAGGGCCAGGAACAATCGTTACCGCAATGAATTTTGTCGTGAAAGCAAATTTTCTCCATATACTTCTGACCATTTCTATCTTTGCCCTTATCATATTTTTTACTTTCCTGGCTTTTATATACAGCAGTTATATTGTTAAACTTGTAGGTAGTAAAAACTTTGTGATCATTGGTAAGATAATGGGTTTGATATTGGGCGTGTTGGGTGCAAATATGTTGATACAGGGGATCAAGCTGGCTTTTAATATTTAGTGTTATAAATTAAATATGGAAATATCTTATTCTGAAATCGCAAATACAAATGATATTTATTTTTCTGAGGCGATAAAAATTTATAATGAATCTTTTCCATCAAATGAACGTCAACCATTAGCTGTAATAAAAAAAAGAATAGAAAATGGCAAGGCAAAATTATATGTTGGGTCTCATAAAGAAGAAATCGTTTGCATAGCATTGCTGTATCATTTCAATCAATCTGATTTTGTTTTTTTAGATTATATGGCAGTTGCCGAAAAATTCAGAGATCATAAAATTGGCAGCAGCTTCTTTTCTTTTCTAATTGAAAAAGTAGTTTCTGCTGAAAAATATTTATTACTGGAAGTAGAAGATTATTCATATGGAGATAATATTGAACAGAGAAAAAAAAGAATTAATTTTTATATCCGAAATGGCGCATACATTTTAAAAGATACGCCATATTTATTACCTTCATTAGATAACACTATTTCTACGGAAATGTCGCTAATGATAGCTCCAAAATACAAGACCGAATTGTTAGATAAAAATGAAATTGAAATTATTTTTAAACTTTTATATTTTGAATTGTACGAAAAGCCTGAAAGTGATGTTCAGCTATACGCCATTATCAAAAGCATTCCCGATAGTGTATGGTTAGAAAATAAAATAATTGAATAAGTCCAATTGATATTCCCGGTTTTGTATAGAGGTATAAGGTATAGAGGTGTAACAGTTAGCCGGATGCATGTCGTTGTGAAACCTTTCAAAAGCGTCTTTTCGAGAGAAGTATAGCGAAACGTTTTTGTTTTTTAACACAGAGTTCACAGAGATCAAATCAGAGTTTCACAGAGATAAAAATATGATTCCCGGCTAATGAATTTAGATTTCAGCACATGAATGTTAGATTTTGCCAAATGAAATCAGATTTTGCGACATGAATATAAGATTTTGCCAAATGAAATCAGATTTTACGACATGGATATAAGATTTTGCGAAATGAAATCAGATTTTACGACATGGATATAAGATTTTGCGAAATGAAATCAGATTTTACGACATGGATATAAGATTTTGCGAAATGAAATCAGATTTTACGACATGGATGTTAGATTTTGCCAAATGAATTTAGATTTTGCCACATGGATGTTAGTTTTTGCCAAATGAATTTAGATTTTGCCACATGAATATCGGTTTTTGCCAAATGAACTTAGATTTCGCCACATGAATATTAGTTTTTGCCAAATGAACTTAGATTTTGCCACATGGATGTTAGTTTTTGCTAAATGAACTTAGATTTTGCCACATGGATATTAAAGGTAAGTACTTAAAGTGCGCTAAAGTTTGGAATACTTAAAGTTTTTGATGGATGGATATTGGTTGTTGAGTTACTGGGTTACTGGGTTATTGAGTTACTGGGTTATTGAGTTACTGGGTTATTGAGTTATTAGGTTAATGAGTTATTAAGTTATTTGGTAAATGAGTTATTAGTTGTAAAAAGTAACCACAAAGATCACAAAGGGAACACGAAGGCTCACAAAGAAAATTGAATAAAGCTTTGCGGCAAAAATATATTGGCATAACTATATTTATCAATACTTCAGTAAC